>JACLAC010005597.1_pt1 | contig 20968 bp, 12 predicted proteins | sample 8027881 | NCBI WGS metagenome assembly JACLAC01 (sample SAMN15725517, study PRJNA655200) | protist metagenome | isolation source: fluorescence activated cell sorting (FACS) single amplified genomes of... | place: Spain: Blaines Bay Microbial Observatory, Mediterranean Sea | collected 2016-01-19 | reverse complement strand
TTTGGAGGCCTAAAATAAAAAAGTGTATCATCTAATTTTTTATTAACTCGTTCATTTCTAACAAGATAAGTAGTAATATTTTCATTCGTCTCAGCTTTTTCCGCTTTTAGCAACTGCCATTTCTTCCTATCCACCCAAATACGCATCTGAGCTATATCCGAAAACGTTGTCTCCGGCTTAAGTGTTAGTAAATAACAAGAGCGGTGTTCTAACTTGACTTCCTCGACCGCCACCGGAACAAAGATTTCGCTATAATCTAGCATGATTTCCCACGGCGTTTTTAGGTCATCTTCATAAGAGCTAGCAATAGCTTGCTCATTTTGCGGCGAATACGCCCATATAGTCTGACCATCTGCCACAAAAACATCCCCTCCCTCAATTTCGAGACGAAACTGCTTAGGCTGCTGCGTATAAATACGACCTTTTCGGTTCCACTCCTTTTCCAGTACTGCCCAATAAAATTGTTGCTCAAATTCCGCCGAAAACGTCTTATATTTTGAAAAATTCTTCTGAAGTTTTTCAATAACTTCACTACCAGTAATAGCTGCTACCGGCCATGCATGAATCCCATTAACCAACAAAGCCGTTACGAGCCAATATCCAAAAAAATTCGTTTTCATTATCTTACTCCTCCGCTACCAAAGGATCGGTTTCTGCCCCGACCAAGATAGTCCGTGGCTTGGCTCCCTCTGCCGGACCTACAATACCTGCATTTTCTAACTCATCCATCAACCTAGCTGCCCGTGAATAGCCCACTTTCATACGCCTTTGCAAGAAAGAGGTAGAAGCCTGTTGGTTTTCTAAAACAACCTGCACAGCCTCGTCAAAAAGCTCATCCTGACTGCCTTGATTCGAATTAATATCTGCAGGATCCGTAAAGATTGCAACTTCAGGAACCTGATACCCGTTCCCCTTAATTGACTCAACAATACGCTCCGTTTCCTCTCCAGAAATAAAGGCACCATGAATACGCAAGGGCTCTCCCTGGCCACCAGGCAAAAAAAGCATATCACCACGTCCTAAAAGGCGCTCAGCACCATTGACATCAAGGATCGTGCGCGAATCAATTTTTGACGCAACTTGAAATGCAATACGAGACGGAAAATTAGCTTTTATAACACCTGTTATAACATTAACCGAAGGTCGCTGAGTAGCCAATATAATATGAATCCCAACAGCTCGAGACTTTTGCGCCAAACTCATCAGTGAAGTTTCCACATCAGCGGGCGCCGTCAACATTAAATCGGCAAATTCATCAATAAAGATCACGATAAACGGCATAGCTTTTTCAGGTTCAAGACCGTCACTAAGCGCTTCCGACTGATCCATCTGCTCAACTTTATTGTTATAATCAAGCAGATTACGCACACCCAACTTTGCTAACTTCTGATATCGTGCTTCCATCTCAGCTACAGCCCATTTTAGCGCTTCTGAAGCTTTTTTCGGTTCAGTTATAACCGGAACCATCAAATGAGGGATATCATTATACATCGTCAATTCGACGACCTTGGGATCAATCATCAGCAAGCGCACTTCTTCTGGCGTAGCTTTAAACAACAAAGAAGAAATTAAGGCATTGATACAAACGCTTTTTCCCGCACCAGTTGCACCGGCAACCAATAAATGCGGCATCTTTGCCAAATCTGTAACATAGGTTTCACCCGAAATCGTTTTTCCCAATGCCACCGTTAATTTAGAATCTGCTTTCTTAAAAATTTTTGATTCGAGGATCTCGCGTAGGTAAACAGTTTCATATTTCTCATTCGCAATCTCAACCCCAACAACAGACTTACCAGGTACTGGTGCCTGAATCCGTATACCATTAGCACTCATAACTCGGGCCAGATCATCCGACAAAGTAACGATACGATTTACCTTTACTCCTGGAGCCGGTTCTACTTCATAGCGCGTAACAACCGGGCCAGGACTCACTTCAACTACCTTTCCTGCTACATCAAAATCTCGCATAGCAGCCTCAAGAATCTGAGCATTTTCTAACAATTTTTCTTTATCTACCTTACCCTGATTATCAGGCATTTCATCCATTATATCGAGGGGAGGTAATTTGTACCGTTTATTTTTTTGTGTTGATTTCTTAGTATTCTGGTCGGCCTTGGATTTAGCCGGTGTTGCATGAGCTTTGGTTGTTGATTTAGGTGGTTCGACCACAGGTTCAGGTAATACTTGGTCTGCTACCTCGGGCGCTATGTCATCTGGCTTTGGCTCTGGCTCAAATTCTGATTCACCCTCTAACTCTGCAGGTGTGGTACTCTCATCTCCAATATCACCTGCAGAGTTGACATATAGACTATCGACAACCGAGTTGGTTTCCGGCTCTGGATTGTCAAGACTGATCGAATCGTCTTGAATTATCTCTCTTTCAGCTTCTGCTTTTACTTCTTGAGTTGACAGTACCGCAGTCTTTTTATTGCTCTGTAGATAATTCAAAAAACGCCGTGGTGTGCTGGCTACATACCGGCCTAACCTATTTAAACCCGCACCAACCCAACGACTTGCTTGGGAAATATGGCGTAGATCCAACTCCGTACTTAAAATCAGGGCGGCAATAAATAAAGCCCCCAGTATAATGGTTGAACCAATGCGCCCACCATAGGGAATCAGTATACTAGTACTGATCTGAGTACCTAATAAACCACCAAATTTAAATGCCGTATGAGCGGAATAGGGTGGCAAACCGGAGCCTATACTAAACAGTAAGGTAATGCCTAACAATCCTAGCCCTCGGTATATGGTGGACTTTAATGACACTAGTCGAATGCAATTTACACCACATAACCAAATGATTAAAGGAATACCATATGCCGCATAACCAATACCCGTAAAAATACTATAGGATAAATAGGCCCCTACCAGCCCACCCCAATTCATGACTTCATCCGGTGAACGACTAGAATTGGGAACATCATTAATCGAGTAAGAAATAAGGCTAAGGGTCAGAAATATCCCCATAGCAATGCACAATACTCCACCTGCTTGAATAGTGCTTTTACCCAACACTGGACTTTTCAACCCGTTCATTATTTTTTGCAGTTCCATTTCTCTTTTGCAGGGAGAACAAAGCAAGAAGAGCGATACAAGAAAATACCCCAAGTACCCGGGGGAGGACTTGGCAAGAATAAAGAAATTTCTATTTCCTAAGCAGGTAACGTACGAAGCAGGGATTTTCGCAATAAACTCAAAATTCACCTACAACAAAATATTTCACTTCATCAAGCAATAAAATAGAATACTACAAATTTTAAATTTCTCTCTAAAATACAATCGAATGTTGTTTTCGGGGACTATAAATTTATTTTTTATTTAAAACCAATATGCTATTCTTCTAAAGCATACCATAGCGCCGGCGCCCCATCCATTCGATACTCAACAATACCATTACCACAATTAACACTTCCGTTCGTTCCCATAAAGGTATTTTTACCTGCTGATAAACCAATTGAGCCTGAAGATTCATCTGTTCTGCCAATGCCGGCCATTCATCTAAATCGGCGTAGGCTCCTCCGCTGATGCCAGACATTTGCTGCAAACGCATCTTATTAGCCCGTATATCTGCGGTTTCGATCGTGTACTCTTCTATAATGAAATGCCCCTGATCAGCCCCAATCAAACTGCCATCCAAGAATGCTTCAGCACTAAAACGGTACTCACCTGGTTCCAAATCAGGCCATGAGCCGTTATACGTTCCATCTATCTCGGCCTGTAATTGAATCGTCTGATCCATCCCCTGCAAACTCAATTTGACGATAGCATTGGCTTCAGGCCGTAATAACTCATCAAAAACCTGACCACTAAATCGTACCTCTTGGCCACCTCGATAAATATGACGTTCTGTAGCAATCCTAACAAGATCCATATTTTCTTCTAATGCCAACCATTTCACAGCATTCTGCCAAAACCGGCGAATAGTATGGGATTGTCCCCCAACACCACTGGCAAGTAAATCTAACCGCCATACACTATCTGCCCATAAAACGATTACCTTACCGCGGGCAAATGTACCAGCAATAATAGCAGGTTGGGATGTTTTTCCCTTACTTTCCACCAAAACAACTGCACCATCCCGAACCTGCACCGTTGGCGTAGGTACAGGTAATGGGGGTAATTCCGCCCATGGATTTCGGCCTTCTCCATAGTCTCTGTCTTTTGACCGAATAACCGGATGAACCATCCCCTTAGCGGTAGCTTGTAAAACACACATGTGCTGTTCCCCGCCTAGATTAGCAGTAATAACGACAGGTAAACATGCAGCTAGCGGATGACCGTCATTCCAATTATCAAGGCTTTGCTTACCGCCCTTAAACAATAAGCCACCACCATCATCAACAAAGCTATTTAGCTGTTTACTGAGCCTACTATCTAATGCTAGCATTGGCATATCTAACAAAACAACTACATCGCAATCTTTTATTAGAGTCTCAATAGCAGGCCCTGCTTCATAAAAGCGAGTATCATCTTTCAACGTTCGAGTTTCTACTACTAAATTAGAATCAGCTGCCAATGCTCTTTTCGCAAAAGCGAACTCGAGACTTGGAGCACCAGCCAGTATCAATACTTGCGTTTTAGCTTGTAATATATCTAGGTGGACTAATGCTTCATTATTTTGCCGTAAAATCTCTCCTGCCTGAGGCACAACATAAAACCGGTAGATCTGTGGCCCTGCCTGGGTTGGATTAATTTGAAAAACAAGCTTAGCCAGTTGATCCTGAATTGGCAACACCGTAGATTGACGTGCCAATTCTTGTTCACCATCATAAAGTAATACATCAACCGAACGCTTTTCATATCCCCAATGCCGCAAATAAACTTCCATTTCCACTGGACTAGCCAGATAGCCAGTTGGTGGTGCTGTTATTTTTAATATCTGTATATCCGCTGGAGCTTCTTCGGAACCTACCCCCAAACTATAGATAGGAACACCCAACTCTGCAGCTACACGGATTGGCTCTTCACCCAAATTATGGGCCCCATCTGACATCAACAATATACTTTTTAGTTTGTTACGATCTGTCATCTGGCGTATACTACTTCGTAATGCACGAGACAAATCAGTAGCTTTACCATGGACCTTCAGAGTATCTATTTGATCTTGAGTCACCTCAAAGGGATCTTCTCCAATAGCCCATAAATGCCTTCTAGAAGCTTCCCACACAGGTTCAAAAGATTCACTTTCTATTAGATTTTTTACTTTGTCGAGTCTCCGAGATCCAGCCTCCACAATATCCATACTTGGACTAACATCAATTAGCGACAATACTGCAGGACGCTCTATCTTATTATGACCTAATGAAAAGATTACTTCAGCCAATAATAAAAGAAGTAAGCTCAGACTAGCCGTTCGTACGCCAATCAAGACCCAACGAATACGGGATAGTACCACAGGTTGAGTAAGTCGATAGATCCAATAGACTCCCACACCAACACAAGGAATAAGCCATAGGTAAATTCCTTTTCCTTGTGGACTAATCGCTAGATCCAACCCCTCCAACATAAATGCAACCTTAGAATCACTCTGAAAAATAGGTTAAAGGCTCAACCGTGGATCGGCATCCAAATCATATCCATTAATTGGTCCACTTTTCAACTGATGCAACCCGACAGCGGCAATCATGGCAGCATTATCCGTACACAATAGAGGCGAAGGGCAATATAATTGTCCGCCTAGCGCTGTTACCGCATGCGCTAAACCTGTACGTAATTCATTATTTGCGGCCACCCCCCCAGCTATAGTTAGCGTTCTCAAACCAGTATATTTTAGAGCTTTGATAGTTTTAAGTACCAATACATCCGTTATAGCCGCTTGAAAGCTTGCGGCTATATCCGGTATTTGTTGCTTTAGAGTACGCAACTCTAATGGTTTAACATAATTCAACACTGCTGTTTTAAGACCACTAAAGCTAAAATCAAAATTATCGTCTTTGATCATGGCACGTGGAAACGATATAGCCCTAGGGTTCCCCGATTCTGCTTCTTCTGCGATTCTCTTACCTCCCATCACGCTACCCTGATTTGGCAATATGTCCAGGATTTTAGCCACCTTATCAAAGGCCTCTCCTGCCGCATCATCACGCGTACGTCCCAACATTTTATAAACGCCCAATGCTTCTACAAGAACCAATTCCGTGTGCCCTCCGGAGACCAATAATGTTAAAAATGGAGGTGTCAATTCATTTTCGATCAATGTCGAAAAAATATGTCCCTCCATATGGTTTATTCCAATCAATGGTTTGCCCATCGATAATGCTAAGGCTTTAGCAAACGAAATTCCAACGATCAACGAGCCAACTAACCCTGGACCTTTGGTAACCGCAATACCTGAGATCTCATGCCATTCCTTCCCTGCTTCTTCTAATGCTTGTCTAACCACTGGAACAATAGCTTTTATATGAGCTCTAGAAGCTAATTCAGGAACAATTCCTCCATATGCAGCATGGTCCAGCTGTGATTTTATTACATTAGAACGCATCTTAAACCCCGCCTCAACTATAGCAGCTGAGGTTTCATCACAAGAGGTTTCTATACCCAATATACTCATGGATTCATCCGTTTAGACAAGCTTATATAAGATGGCTTAATCTCTTTTATTTCAAACAGCTTAGGCTTTACAACCAATATTTTAATATTTTTTTCTTTTTCTATACCAATTTTATAATCAACAAACAAGTCTATATCATTTTCTGGGTCCAAATGCCCAATTATATCAGCTCCCCCCTTCACTCGTATTTTTACTTTTGAAGGCTCAGGAACAAAGTATTCACTGCCTATCCCTCTCACTCTTACAGGTATATTCTGTATAGTAAATTCCGCTAATTCTTGAATATCTACTTTTAAATAAACAGTCTTATGATTTAATTGGATCCTCGTGCCTTCTGGTACCATTAAATGGACTATTTGTTCTACATCACCTCTAAGGTCGGCTAAAACCAATGAGTCTGTCTTTATATAGTTTACCTTACGCACTTGCTCACTAGGACCTTTTATGATTACTGTTTTGGGCTGGAATTCCAAGTCTCCTACTTGTATATAGGAATCCGCAACTTCCAGATTGACATTAGGCTTTATATATATCTCTTTTTCTACTTCTTTATCAAATATCAATTCAATTTGGTTGGGAGGTTTAATTTCTGTAATCTTAAGCGTTGGTGATTTATCGTTCTGGAGATTCTGAATATGAGCGGTTGAGAGGCTCACAGTACGTCGATCTCCAGGCTTAAGATCATCCGCATCTACCTGGAATCTAAGAAAAAAATCCTCTGCTTTTAAGCGCAGTAGATCTTTGCCTTTGCCCGAGAATACCACACTAATATGTGGTACCAACAAATTTGCAATAATCAGTTTGGAAGACGCATCCGGAGGAGGATTATCAACATGTAACGCAATAGCCAATTCTTTTTGGTAGGTATGCTCCGTTACCGCATGAAACCACAACAATAGCGCAATACCTAATGCCCCGGCTCTTAACGCCCAATCACCTAAATTTCTTTTCAAAATAATAAGACTATAGAGAATAGAGAAGAAAAGGCTCCTACCTAGATAGGAGCCTTAAAATAATCAAATATCAGTTTAGGGAGTCGAAACTGGCCCTATTTATGCGATTCTTTTATTTGTTTCCCTATACTCAATTCTCCATTATCTATTCTTAGATTAAAACCACATTCAGGATTGGTACAAGCCCAAGCCTTATATTGTATAGGAGCTCCATCTCTTCCATAATCTGATAGAGGGACTAATATACCTTCGTGGCATTTGAGACAATTAGGAAAATCAGTATCCATAATAAGTTCCTCCCCTCCCTATTTAAACAGTTAAGGACGCAGGTTACTTAACCCATTAAATGAATGAGACAATTAAACATCTATTCGTTAGAAATTTATGTCTTTTAAGAATTTAGCTAATCACTGCCATAGTGTCAACTTGGTATTTCTTAATTTAAATTCAAAAGCAATTCTTTGGATTTTTGTTTTTTTATTGCTTCAGCATAAGCTATTATAGCTTCTTCTTGATCCAAGGTCTCAATTGATCCGGGACGTTTTCTTCGCACCTGCTCTATAGCAGCCTGTGGACTCTCCCCTTTATAAACCAGATAGCAAGCAAGCATAGTTCCAGTCCTTCCAAGACCAGCATGACAATGAACGCCTAAGGACTTTTTTTGACTTTCCATTTTCTTAGTAAAATCTATAAAAAGAACAATATCATTATATGTTGGAGGATGCATGTCTTCTATCGGCAAATGCAAATATGTGAACTTCTCAGACACGCATTCTTGCAAAGGATGTTCAGTTAAAGAAACCAATGCCTGAATCCCCACCGCAGACAGTGATTCAATATCTGTAACTAGTTCATTATCATCTCTTTCCCACTGATAATTTATCCCACTAGCATAACCAAATCCTGCTATCTTATCGTTAATTAACCAGCCAAAATTTATAATCATAGGCTTTCCCTTTTACTTGGGTCCCTCAATCCAAGTTTCACCGTTCTCACCCACTTCTTTCTTCCAAATAGGCACTTTTTCCTTCAATCTGTCGATTGCATAACGACAGGCATCAAAAGCCTCGGCACGGTGGGGACTAGCAATGGCAATTAAAACGCTAATCTCACCAATATTTAATCGGCCAATCCTATGCAATATTGCAACATCTTCCACAGCCCATTTATGCTTTATTGCATCGACTATTTTTTTCATCTCATTTTCAGCCATTCCTATATAGGCTTCGTAGATCAAATAATCAGTGCGTTTACCTCCACTATTATCGCGTACGACACCAGCAAATGTAACAATAGCCCCATTAGAATCCTTTAATACTGCTTTATATAGATCGTCTGATTCTATCGGGGTCTCAACGACTTTTACAGTCATAAATTATTATCACCTTTGCCACCACTTACCGGCGGTATAATAGCAATTTCACAACCATCTATTACTATTTCATTATCTCTAGCATATGTCGAATTCATAGCAATAGAAAAAGACCTTTCAACCTTTTTAAGGCTAGTGTAATTCTCTACTAGTTTTTTTCTAAATTCACCTATAGTACTATTCGTAGGCAACTCTAATTCACTTTCTTTACAACCAGCTAAATCCTGACTAGCTGCAAAAAAAAGAACTTTAACTTTTATCATTGAAAAACTACCTATACTACCCGTTTTGAATAGATAAATGGGATAGATACGAAAAAACAGTGCATATCTTAATATAAATCATATATTTTTTTGAATGCAATGATAATAATACGAAACGGGCCGCTAAGTATTAAAACTTAACGGCCCGCTCCATATTTTCAGTCTAAAAAATGCTTTAAAAGCGTTTAACGCAGTAAAGTCATCTTTTTAAGCGAGGTATAATCCCCAGTTTTAAGCTGGTACATATAAACCCCACTACCGACTTTTTCCCCGTTGTCATTTTGGGCATCCCAAAGCATCTGGTATGTACCAGCGCTAAAAGCTTGTCCATTAAACAACGTCCGTACTACCTGACCCGTTACATCGTAAATCTTCAAGGTTACAACTGCATCATCTTTAAGGTCAAATGACAAAGTCGTTTCCGGATTAAACGGATTAGGATAGTTCTGATTTAGCAAATTAGCAGTCGGCAAGACAATACTCGAAAGCAATACCTCAATGGTATTCGAACGCGCGGCAGTCCCATCAAGATTCACCTGGCGTAAATAATAATATGCCATATTACCAACAGGTAAATTTTGATCAAAGAAATTATAGCTCTTGAGTTCATCTGTTGTACCATCACCCGGGACCAGATCTCCGACCCGTTCAAAATTGAAATTATCAAGGCTGCGATAAATTTCCCAACCTAAATTATTCGTTTGTGATGCAACAGACCACTCTAATGCAACTTCTTCCTCAACCGTAATGGAACCATCAAAACTAGCAAGCTCGGCAGCAACTGGAACATCCCATTGTGCACTGAAGGTAATGCTAAAATTTCGACTTGTACCTTCAGAATTATCTGCAGATGTAGTAGCTATTGCGGTAATAGAAGTACCACTAGAAGACTTATCGCCTTCCGCATCAAAAGTGCCGGTTGTAATACCACCAGCCCCGGTAGTAGACGTAACAACCTGTGTACTACCTCCTTCAATGGCGACTACTGCTGGATCAACCAAATAGGCGGTTTCGGTACCTTCATTAGTGATCGTCCAAGTAATCTCTTGTCCTTCAGCAGCACTACCTGTATTATCATTAAAACGAACCGAAAAACTCGCTTCACCCGCACTACCATCAGCAGCAGCACCAGTACCTATAGGCGAAAAATCAACACTACGATCTACCGCAGAAGCGGCTGCTAGTGTAGGCTCAATTACAGGCGGAATTTCTTTATAAGTAAAAGCGGCATCTAAAACACTAGACTGTTCATCTGGATTAGCTACAGTAATTGCTACCGTGCCGGCTTCACCCGCTGGCGCCGTAGCCGTTAGTGATGTAGCACTATTAAATACTACAGCAGTAGCCGCAGTGGCTCCAAAACTAACCGTTGCCCCTTCCTTGAAATCAGTACCAGTAATCGTTACTACCGCGCCACCCGTTACAAAATCTTCTGCCACATCGATACTCGACGCAACAGGTGGAGGTTCTGGTGGTGCCGGCGGATTCACGGTTATTGCGAGTTCCAAACCCGTTGCATCTGGGCTCTGAACATCACGATCAGCTGTTGTTGGACCAACAGATACATTAACAACAGTAATCGTAGCCGTAGTCTCTGCATTAAAACCAGCGGCAGTAGTAAGCGTTAGCGTACCTAAGGTACCATCACCCGATGCTCCAGATCCACCAAGTTGTGCACCTTGCACCTTAACCAAATTACCATCTATTTCTGGACCACCTAAGGTTTCAGATCCAAAAAATCCATCCACACCACTAAAAGCGCCCGTATTACCTGCTAAGCCTTCTAAATCAAATGCTTCAGCAGGCTCCACCGAAATCTGCCATTCAAATTGCTTAACAGCACTCATACCAACAGCATTGATCGTAACCGTTACTTCTTGACCAGCACCAACGTCACTAATTTCGGCAGCTTCTCCAAGCGATAAAACGACACCTGCATTATCCCCCGCAAAAGCATTACCTGCGTAAGCTAGCACTAGGGCGAGGGCAAGTACAGCCGTCTTGCGCACGCAGTTCCGCATTATCAACTCTCCTAGTAAAAATTATTCTCGGTTAATATTACGGGATGGGATCTAAGTAGATCCCATCCCGTGCTAAAGTTACGGAACCGTAGCTTACTTCAGCAACAACATCCGCTTGACCTGCTGGAACTCACCACCAACTTGCAGATGGTAGAAGTATACACCAGAGGACAAAGCCTGGCCGTTGTCATTAGTAGCATCCCACTGTATTACATAGCGACCGGCACTCTGTTGTTCCGTCACTAAGTGACGAACCACCTGACCAACCACATTGTAGATAACCAGTTTGGTGCTACCCGCTTCGGGTAACGCATACTTGATGGTCGTTTCGGGATTGAACGGGTTCGGGAAGTTATCGTTCAGAGCAAATGCTTCTGGACGCGTCTCGATCCGTACAAAACCCAGTGAAGCAACCTGGTTTAAACCATAACTACCATCGCGCAATTGGCCTTCAGACAGTTCGATATAGCCATCTTCGATCTCCGTCTTAGCACGGAAAACCAAGTTGACATCTAACAGACCTTCTGAAGCAACATCACCAAAAGCGGCAATAGAAAGTTCACCATCTTTATGAGCAATGACCTGCGGATGAGCCAAGTCGCTTTCACCAAGGATATTATTATCCATAGGAGCCACCTTGACAAATTCCAATTCGTTAGAATCGAAGCTCATGTGGAAACCATAACCCTTGACTTCCATAAAGTCAGCCAAGCTCACACGAATAACCATATCTTCGCCTACACCCGGCAAAGCATCAGCTGCCGTTACGTCCAAACGAGCATCACTATTTAGACCAGCGAGGGTCGGAATAACCTTACCAGCGAGATCAACACTACGGCCGAAGTTATCAGCAAAGGTGAAGAAATCAGCAAAGTTAATCTGATTATCCATGTTTAAATCAAAAGCAGCTTCGAAATTAGCCTCGCCACCTTTTAGACCAAAATGATCAGCAAAGATGAAGAAATCATCGAAACCAACTTTATTGTCCGCACCAAACAGACCAACAACAACCTGACCATTGGTATCAAGTACTCGGTTACGAATTGCCATAGCCGAACTTGTCAGAGCAGTAATCGATTCGTTGTCGTTATCGTATGGTACTACTTTATATGAGTAGCGCACGCCGTTCATAGCGGTAACATCGTCAAAAGATGTTTCGCCAGTATTGGCTTTACCTACCAATTGGAATTCATCGTCATTACCAAGTGCACGATAGATATTGTATCCCATCACGCCCTGAGTATTGAAGGTGTTACCACTGGCACCAATAGCGTTAGCTACAACCTGAGTCATCGATACATCGGAAACAGACTTCGTCCAGCTAATCGAGATGCTGCTACCGGCGTCACCGACAGTGTCGAAGGCGCGAAGCGAAACAACTGCTTCCGGAGCAATATTATCGATAGCACGGACCGCTTCGTCTGTTACGGTCTTAGCAGATTGGAATTCTGTGCCAACAGCATTGAGATTTGGCACAACGCCCCGATCCATAAAGGCCAAAGCTTCCGGCGTTAACGTTGCAAAAACCGGCACATCCTGCAAAGCAGAGGCCGCTTTACTATTTACCATTGTCTGCGAAATCAACTCATAAGGAGAGGAAATCGTAGCGCCATTGGCAAAAGCAATTTTTGCAGCAGCTTCTTCTTCAGCAGCTTCTTCTTCAGCAGCTTCTTCTTCAGCAGCTTCTTCTTCCATAGCCTCTTCGGCAGTAGCACTAACTTCCCAACCGCGATGAGCCGATACCGCATAATAGCTCTCGTCACCATCTAAGGTGGCAATAACGGCACGAACTACATCAACGCCAGGATAAGGCTTCACACTTGCCCAAGGGATAAACTTGGATTCAGCATCAGCTTCATCCAATACCACCAAGCTGCCATCTTCACCTAAGACCACAGTGGTCAGAACTTCACGCCAAATGACGTAAGAAGTTAAGCTGCTATGATCGGCAGTTGCTGGGAAGTTGACGACCACGAAACCACCTTGGTCACCAGTATTGTAAGCACCCATATAATCTTGGGCGATTACTTCGGAAGGACTAGCTAAAGCAGCAACAGTAGCCGACACGACGGTGATTTTATTGGAATAACCGCTAGCCAAGCCCGATCTGAGGGAGAACTGCAAACCGTCACCAACATTTGAGGCTTTAGACCAGAAACCGGTACCGTAGGCCACTTTTGATGTGTCATTAGAAGAAACATTTACATAATTACCAGTCGGTACTTCAACACCTAACCGATTGGCCTCGATATGGGCTACAGTAACATCACCTAAGCGCACATTGCCATACTTATCTACTATTTGGACACCAACCCAAAAAGCTACATTCGCCGTAGCAGTTTCAGGTGCTACAACACTTAAGGCATGTACTGCATCTGGAGTTACAGTAAAGACACTCTGTACTGTGTCCGCCTTTGATGTTCCAGCTAGACCGTTAGGATCTACTACACTAACGACAAATTGATCATTAGCCGTTGTATCCTTGATCGCAATTACACGTGCGCCCTGTGACCAGCCATCTTGGTCCAGACTAAAATGACCGGGTGAACCTTCAACGGCGGTAACACCAGCATTTGTACCACTCAGGGTCACACCCGTTTCTGCACTACCGTCTGCCCTTGTGATTTTAAGTACGGCACCAGGAGTATCATAGGTAACGGCATTCAGCACTGGGCTTCTAGCCGCTCCCGTATCATCCTTAGTATCTTGAGCCTGTAAGGATACTTGCAACACCGTACCAGCAGTTAGCGAATCACCACTAGCTGCACCATTAACGGTCACAGCAAAAGCATCGGCAACAGCATTTGTATACACTTCGTTATAGACAAATGTTTGGGCAGCGCTTTTACCAATCGAACCGTTTAGATCTTTGGCGACAACGAAAATATTGTACGACTTACCATTACCCAAAGAGTCGACTGAAACTACCTGTTCGGTAAGATCAACCAATTCGGAGCCTGTCAGCACACGTTTGAACGTTGTGTCTGCTGCAACGCCACCGATCGGTACATATACCACTTCGGCATTGGCTACCGGCTCACTCAATTGCAGACGAACTTTTGCCGTTTCGGCATTAAGCGTATCGAGTGCTGAACCAATGGGGAACAAACGATCACCAAACTTGGGTGCCGTTACATCCACCAAAACGTTCGCATACGATTTGGTTGCACCTGCGTTACCGGCTAAATCAGTAGGCGTAAATCCAACTGTATATGTACCGTCTACTAACTTGGCAGTAGCCGTTACCTCCGAATTTATCAAGATTTCGGTATTGGCACCAGATATTGCGTTAATACCGGCAGTTGTGCTATAGGATGAATCCGTAGCGGCTGAGAGATCCAATGTACCTCTCACATCCTTAGCAAAAGCATTCAACTCAATACCTGTCGATGCACCTTGTGGGTAATATCTACCCGCAGGATCAAGCGTTAAACTTGCCGATTTAGTACCGGTAAAGTCTATCTTAAGCTTATCTAGACCTTCGGTAAACTTATAGCTTAAGGCATTGCCATCCTGCGTTGTTAACCATGACGGCTTAACACTAGCATCTTCGGCATAACCCGCGGCGAAAGCATTTACATCACCAGCAGTTAGCGTATCGCTCGCAGCAACAGCGACAGAGTCAGCAATTGGCGACTTGGAATCGACCGTGAAGCTGACCGTCTGCGTCACACCCGTTGGGGCCGCCGCATCGGGATCAGCATCGCTCAAGTTACCAGCGCTGTCAATCAAGTACATATACATCTGTTGGCTAGCAGACGATAAGGCCGTTAAATCACCAAATTGACCTTCCGTAACTACGACATCAAAGGTATCTACCTTTTGCACCGCAGGGATATTGATCGTTTTGCCCAAAAACTTTACAGCGACATCAAGATCGGCATCCAGAATAACTTCATCTGCACGTGTGCCCAAGTCATATCCGACAGCTATGGTATCACCGACGCTCAAAACAGTAGCATTGCCACCACCGGTAATGAGGTCTGTAACAGTAACTCCACCCTTGGCTACAACAGCACCACTAAAGCCGTTGAACCCAGTTTGATCTGGCCGGTTAGCATCTACGCGTAGAGCCAAAGAGGCAGCAGATAATTTGATATTTGAATACGGTTGATCAGCAACACGGCTCTGATCATGAATTATGGCTGCAGCCGTAACCCCAGTCACATCACCCGCAGTGGATGGTACTTTCACCGTGGCGGTTATAACAACCGTCTGCGTTGTAGTACCGGAAATAGCCATTGTTATAGCTGACACATTACCACCAGCTGTTATCTTATTGGCAACAGCCCCACCTGTGCTATCAGAGAAAACACCCTGACCAGCAACAAAATCTCCAGCAGCAATCGTTAATGCTGGGGTTTGGACGCCGGCGCCAGTACGTATTGCACCATTTGATGCATGTGCTGTGCCCGAAGCTTCGGGTAAAATGCCCGTAGCAACACCACCAGATACCAACCAGACATAGGCGGTTGAACCTACTGGATCGGCAGTAAACTGTGCCGTTACCTTGACCGTCACCGTCTTGTCAATACCTACAACATCTCCCGAATCTGATCCGGTTATCTCTACTGAACTAATTTGCGCCGCTTCAGCAGTACTCAAGAACCCAGTTCCGATAACAGCTAAAGCAAGCAGAGAAGTTAAATATTTAAACTTCTTAATCATAATTGTTCTTCCTCCTCAGAGAGTCCTTCTCTCCAACTGAAAAAAACAGAGCTACTACAGTTAATAAAAAATTGATTTATTTGTTTATTCCACGTTCAGGTCAGACGCATTACATTTTCCAATGTCTCGACGCCACACCCTCCTTTCTCCTCTGTAAAGGCTATATGATTAGTAAGACCACACCTCAATTAATAGTATATATCCACAAATTTCTGTTTTACTAGCGTTTTTATATAATATAATACACCCCTCCCATTAACCCTAAGATGGATTTAAAACATATATAAATAGCCATAGCATGTCAAGCATTTTTGAAATACTTCCTAAATACTACAAACATTACGCAATAGATCGGTTTATATAACCATCCGCCTAATAAGATTATAGATTATAGACTATATAATATGTAACTCAATACCATTATATGAAAAACACTTTGTCTCATCATCTCATGGTATCATACATTAATGACTATTCACTCATAACATGCACTAATAACATCCCACATTTTCTCTGCCCCTGATTTCCATTCAAAACGTTCTATATTTTTCTTTCCAGACAGACAGCAATATCTTTGCAAAGATTTATCTTTAATTAACTTATTAATTATATATGCCATGTTATTGGGGTCATTTGGATCAAAATAAACAGCCCCTTTCCCAGCTGTTTCATGCATAATAGGGATATCTGAACACGCCAACGGCGTACCAACGGCCTGGGCTTGTAAAAGTGGGATACCAAACCCCTCATATAAACTAGGAAAGACAAAAATATCAGCCGCATGCATTAATGCGGCTAAATCTGCATCAGTTGTCCAACCGGTTTCTATAATATCATGCTCTAAGCCCAACGCTTGTCGTGTCTCATCAATCTCCGCATAACCATTCCCCGGAATGCCTGCAAGTACTAGCTGATGGGAAAACTTATAGTATTTTTTCAACTTCGAAAAAGCCTCCAAGAGTCTTTTGATATTTTTTTTTGTTTCCAAACGTCCAAGGAAAAAAATGAACGGACGGGTAATACCAAAACACGCACAAACTTGTGTCTGTTGTTCGCTTGAAGATAATTCAAAAAAAGGGGTTATATCAAAAGTGTCACGCAATACCCATACTTTGTCATCGCTCAAGCCATATATCTTAAGCATCTCTTGTCGAGTAAACTCTGAAATTGTGATAATCTTAGCGGCTTTAGGCAATGCTTGCCGTATAGTCCAACGATGATAATCCTGTTCAGTTGGCTGGTATTTACCCCTCGTAACGATCTTGGTTATAATAGATAATGATTGGCGTAGCAAGGTATTACGGCCATAATCCTCTTTTGTCGTGCCGTAGATCCCCTTATATTCAAAACCAACATCATATACCATAAAAATAGCTTTAGAGGGGCAATACCACGGCAAAATATGGGTTGGTACCAACAATATATCAGGTGCGCGCCGACCCAATTCCCATGCTAACCGTATTTGACTCCAAAATTGAGCTATTGGCCAATGTAGAACTTTCGCTTCCCAATGATCAGGTAAAATCGCTAAGGGACCTTTTAAAGGCGTGGGGGAATATAAAACAACGCGCACGTCTTGTGGTATAATTTCTTTTAATTGTTCCACAAGTGCATAAGCGTAGAGCGACACACCCATCTTGCGCTGTTGATTGGCCTGGGAAACATCAATTCCCAAAGTCCATTTAAATGGCCGCCGCTTATTCATATGTTTTTTTATTAGCCCTTTTCCGACAAAATCATTCGTGCCTGTTCCAAAGTCATCAGAATTATTTTCCTTTCCAAAAGCCACAAGCAGCCAATATACCCTAGTACCATCAACGAACTACGTATCAATAGCCCCTCCCATCCTTGGTCTTGCCACAGTGCATCAAAACTAAGTCCCAAACAACAGGAACAACCCAAACCGACACTAGGAGCGAGAAAAACCAAACGCCAATCTACTTTAGCGTATTTTTTTACCGCTCCTGCCAACCCCAACAAACCTATAATTGCAACTAGTCCCATACAAACGGCGACACCACGTACACCCCCAAAAGTGGCAGTTGCTGGCACTAAAAGCAGCGCTACTCCGGCTTGAAATGATATAATTCGTGTGCTTAGACGGGTATTTCCTACCGCCCATAACAAGCCATGTCCTTCATCCAATAAGGGACGCAAAAACGCATATAATGTAAACCAAATAATCAGCCCTGCTGACGGCAGCCATGAATCTTTTATTAATCCTATTACTTCATATGCGCCAAATATTATAAGTAGGGCCAATATTGACGATACACGAAAAATCAATCCCATAATACGAGTAAAGAACAGGCTTAATTGGTGATGGTTATTTTGATAACTCGAATAAAGCGTGTTCGTATAGGTAAAGATAATATGTGAAATAACAGCGGTTGGCAGTTGCACCAGCCACCAAGCGTTTTCATACAAAGCCACTTCTTGTTCGCCAATAACTATTCCTATAACCAACTTATCATACCACAGAATAAACATCTGCAGTATCCACCCTCCCCAGTACCATCTGCCATAATTCAACAAGCACCACGCCCACTGCCAATCAAATGTCAAATCTTTCCACGCCAAAGGACGACTCATCCACACGGCAAAACTAAAGATTAACACGTATATCAAACTAAATTGGGTATAGGTACTCCACCCTCCTAAAACTAAACTCCATTGGCCCCAATTAACCCATGCTGCAAACAAAGTACAACTCAATGCAGCAACCGTGCTGAGACCATAAAACAAAGCGATACGACCAAATTCAAATTCTAAACGTAGTAATGCCTCTGAGGTCAAACTCAAATTCCGAATGAAATTCACCCCGGATAGAATCCAGACAATCTGTACTACTGACCATGAAAAAGTTTGTGGGTAGATAAGATAAAGTCCCCAAATAACCACTGCACTGAATAAAGCAGACAGACCCGTAAGTACTTGATTGAGCCAGAAGTGGGTTCCAATAAACTCATCAACCTGATCTTGGAAATGTAGCAAAGCATGAGGCAAACCGAATTCGCGAATACTAGATAGCAGCATAAACACGGCCATGCCCAGTACTACATCAGCAAACATACTGGGACCTAATTCGCGCTTAATAGCCACGGTAAGCATGACACTAAATAACCGAGACATATAACCGCTGCCCAGCGTATAAAAAAACTGCTTAAGAAGCTTTTTAGGGTTCATTATAAATCACGCCGACGATCTGTAATCCAGCCCTATGGCGGTCCATAGCCATAAACTTTAGGCGGGACATATCAAAGAGTAGCTTCCGTTATCGGCATAGTACCCGACCGTCGCGTCCGCCGGTAATCCCAAGCCCCCATGCCCAAAACAATCAATAGACATATACCCATTATAATTCGAGAAATTTCCACTATACTGGAATGATAACGAAATTCTACTGTATGTGTGCCAGACTCTAGAGCAATTCCTTTCCAAAGGTAATTAGCCCGTAATAGATCCACTTTTTTATCATTAACAAAAGCTTGCCAGTTGGGATGATAATTTTCGGCAACTACCAATATCCGCGGCTCCGTAATTTTTACTTCCAGACGTATAAGTCCAGCTTTTGTATTATGCGTCTGCACTGCTAAAAAATCCTGTGTTATTATCTTAGTTGAGTTTAATTTGAAAGACGGTGTCGGTTCTTGTTCTAAGATGACCGTCTGCCGTAGATCAATTGCCCCACTGCGTAAAAGCGCCATGATCTTTTCGCCATCGCTTACGACTTGATAAGACGGTACTAGACTAAACCAGGGAAGTGCCTCAGAATTTTCATATAAACGCAAATTTTCGGCAGAGAAAACGGCTGGAAATTCTGCTACTTTTAGTTCAAGAGGTTTAGGCGTAACTATATATTTAGCACTTAATAGATTAATCAAGGGGTGGATCACCCGTAGCAACTGAGCATCACCATACTCTATTTGTTGACCACGATAATATTTTGCTTCAAAGAAAGCAGTAACTGTACTGAGTTCCTGCAGCACACGATCGTAGCGCCTTAAAGTAAAATCATGGAAGCCGCTAACGCTTGGAATATCAAATAGATGATAGCCCGGCTGACTAAGCACATTATATCCTGGTAAAGGCAAAATGCGGGTATGCTCCCCTTGCGACTTTATGAAATCCACCGTCCGCCTATTTTCCTGACGAATATCCTTATATTGAGCCGGAATTTCATATTTGAGAAACAGACGATCAATACGCCAGGTATCAAAAAGAGTCAATCCCACAATAGCCGCGATTAAAACACCCAAATTTAATTGACCGCGCATGTAAAAATATAATAATCCAGTACCGATTCCCCCAACCAAAGCCACAGCCAAAGCGCCACTAGCTAACCAATTATAACTAGCATTCAACAACGCCATTTTAGACGGTGTAATATCTGCATAGAACAGAGAGATCCACCCATCTGTCCAAACCTTAGGCATCAAGGCTAGCGTTAGCACAAAACCACTTATAATGCCACCAATCCGCAATACCTGTTTAGCCTGGATAGCATCTTTGTCAGGTCCTTCCCTGCAGCTGATCCAGTCCAGTGCTTGAGCCGCTAATACACAAGCCGCAAAACAAAAAAGGAAAGCAATCATGCCCGGTGTTCTAAGCACATTTGCGCCTGGCGCCAGATGATAAAAAATCCAATGAACCGGAGTATGCCCTCCAAGAGCATAGGCTAGCGAAAAAAGAAAAAGCCCACCCATAAAAAGACTTAAAGGTTGCCCACGTATTCGCCCAACTGCGATACAGGCCAAAATGATCACCAAAATCCCACAGTACTCAGAATTTAACTTCATGGCATTGCGGCCCCAATAGTAATTCTTACCATTCACCGGATCATAAAACCCACCAAATTCTGGTACCAACAACGAAACAACTTCTTCCGGATGTAGCGACCAGGAACGAGCAAATGCAAGTTGTTCAGCCGCACTTTTACCAGCGCCATCTTCGCTAGCACTACGTTTAGATTGGTTTTTCGTATGCATGTACGATGGCAGCAAACCTTCTGCACCAATGCCCAGACCTAGAATAACCGCTAGACTAAACAGGCCCACACGACTTAGCACATAAGCTTTTGATGACAAACGCTTAAAATCTTGAAAAAGTCTAAAAAGGAAGTAAAAACCCAGTCCCCA
>JACLAC010012332.1_pt1 | contig 20979 bp, 14 predicted proteins | sample 8027881 | NCBI WGS metagenome assembly JACLAC01 (sample SAMN15725517, study PRJNA655200) | protist metagenome | isolation source: fluorescence activated cell sorting (FACS) single amplified genomes of... | place: Spain: Blaines Bay Microbial Observatory, Mediterranean Sea | collected 2016-01-19 | reverse complement strand
GCGGGTGACCGTAAACTGCTTATGTCCTTCACAAACATCTGGAGGCAATACCTGGATCCTCATTTCTTTGCATTCGCCGATAAAATTGACGATCTTATCTGGGTTAGTGATGCTGGAATTCAGCACTGACGCCATGAACTGGACAGGGTAGTGAGCCTTCAGGTAAGCAGTCTGATAAGAAATCAGACCATAAGCTACGGTGTGAGACTTGTTGAAACCATAGCCCGAAAAGTAGTCGATCAGGTCAAAAATCTCGTTTGCTTTCTCCTCAGGACTAACCCCACGAGGTACCCCCTCAACAAATTCTGGATTTGCACAACAGCCTTCAACAAACTTTTGGCGCTGCTCGGCTAGCACTTCCGGAATCTTCTTGCCAATCGCTCGACGCAGCAAATCAGATTGTCCCAGAGTAAACTTGGCAAGTACCTGTACTCCCTGCATGATCTGCTCTTGGTAAACCATCACGCCATAGGTTTCCTGGAGAATTTCTGCCATCAAGGGGTGGGGATAGACAACCTTCTTTCGCCCATGCTTACATTGAACAAAGTCTTCCACCATCCCAGATCCTAGAGGGCCTGGACGATACAATGCTAAAATAGCGACAATATCTTCAAAGACGGAAGGACGCATATCGAGCAGTAGTTTTTTCATTCCAGAAGACTCCAACTGAAAAACCCCAGTTGTGTCCGCTCGACAGAACAGTTCAAAGGTAAGTTCGTCATCCATCGGAATCTTATTTAGATCCAGTTTCTCTTCCTCAGTACGGTTGCGATTGATCAATTCCAAGGCTTTGTCAATAACCGACAGATTGAGTAAGCCAAGAAAGTCGAATTTGACCGCTCCCTGATCCTCAGCGTATTTCATTGCAAACATCGACTGCACAGTGTTGTCTTTACCTGTGCAAACAGGCATCACCTCACGGATATCCTGATCCATGATGATCACCCCCGCAGCGTGAGTACCAAGATGCGTACTGAGATTTTCCAAGGATTTGCTTAAACGAATCAACTTCTGCTCGTTTTCCGTTCCTTCTCGCTCCATCCGGGCTAGTTCAGGTTCCTTGTCAATGGCATCCTGCAGACTGATATTGAGTTCGTTAGGGACTAATTTGGCAATCTTGTCAGCTTCTGAAAATGGGAAATCCATTACCCTTGCGACACCTCTGACAACAGCTTTGGCCTTAAGTGAACCAAAGGTCGAGATCTGGCAAACTTTTTCTGAACCGTACATCTCACGCACATGTTCGATTACGCTATCTCTCCCCTCGACATCAAAGTCGATATCAAAATCAGGCATGCTGATGCGATCTGGGTTGAGAAAGCGTTCGAATAGTAAGCCATAGCGTAGTGGATCAACATCCGTGATGCGCAAGGCGTAGGCGACTAGCGATCCGGCTCCAGAACCGCGACCTGGTCCCACAGATACTCCGTTGTCCTTTGCCCAATTGATAAATTCCGCAACAATCAGGAAATAGCCTGGAAACTTCATCTGATTGATGACCCTCAATTCAAATAGAAGTCGCTCATCGTAGGATTTACGGAATTCCTCAAATGGCTCAAAAGACTGATAGAGTTCATGTAGAATCTTTAATCGCTGTTCCAAGCCTGTGTGAGATTCATATTCTAACCAACTATCTAGGGTGTAGCCCTGAGGAATCTCAAACTGTGGTAGATAGTAAGTATTGTTGTCCAACGAGAGTTCACAGCTAGCTGCAATCGCAGCAGTATTCTCCAATGCTTCGAGTGGCAGTCCACTCGACATAAAAGTCTCCTGCATCTCTGCTTCAGTCTTGAGATAGCACTTATCGGTTAGCATCTGGGGAGCATCCCGATCTGTCACCTTGCGCTGCATGCCCATCAATCGGAGGATGTGCTGGGCCTCGGCTTCTTCGGCATTTAAATAGAAACAGTTGTTAGTGCCTACTAAAGGTAAGCTCATATCTCCAGCAAGCTGCATCAATACCTGGTTCACCTCTTCTTGTTCAGCAAGTCCTGTATTCTGAAGTTCTAGGTAGTAGCGACCCGGAAACAGATCTGCGTACCAATGCGCTAGTTGACGAGCATCGTCCATGCGACCATTTAGGATACGGCTAGCTAATCCTCCATCCATTCCACCGCTCAAGACAATCAGCCCTTCTCGGTAGCGCTCTAATAGTATATGGTCAACCAAAGGGATTCCCCGCCGCTTTCCATCACTGAACCCAAGACTCGCTAGATAGGTTAGGTTTTGGTATCCCTGTCGATTCTGACAAAGTAACTGCGTGTGAAAGTAGCGCAAATTAGTGTTTGGATCTGGATGTTCTGCAAGTGGAACTTCACTCACAAAGGCCCCCATACCAATCAAGGGTTTCAAATGTTCCTTCTCAAGAGCCCGGTAGAACTCAACAGCACCAAAAAGATTGCCGTGATCAGTGATAGCACAGGCACTAAAACCTCGCTCTTTCAGGGCCTTTGCGAGCTGCTTGACGCGAATAGCACCTTCAAGCAGAGAGTACTGGGTATGTAGATGCAGGTGTGTGAACATGGGGGGGCTGCTGAAACAGGATTGACAAAGAAGATGGAATGGTTCCCAAGTTTTGTTAAAAAAGAGACCTGGTGCAAGGCAGTTTGTCGATACCAGCACAAAAAGAAGGCGGTGGTCTTCTTCTAGTTCTGAAAAATGCGGGGAAGGATTGTACCGATGAAATGAGCTTGGCTACCCAGCACTCAGAGTAACCAAGTAGAGAGACAGGAGATTTAGTAGCGATAGTGCGAAGGTTTGAATGGTCCTTCTGCTGAGACACTCATATACTCCATTTGTTGTGGTGTGAGTTCAGTGAGTTTGGCTCCGAGCTTACTCAAGTGCAAACGTGCCACTTTCTCATCTAATTGCTTAGGAAGAACATAGACCTGATTTTCGTATTTTTCATTGTTTTGCCAGAGTTCGATCTGGGCCAACACTTGATTGGTAAAACTTGCAGACATCACGAAAGAGGGATGTCCCGTCGCACACCCTAGGTTCACCAGACGACCTTCAGCCAGAAGAATAATGCGCTTTCCATCTGACCATTCATACTGGTCTACTTGGGGTTGTACACTGATCCTTTTGATATGAGGATCCTGATTAAGCGACTTCACATCAATTTCGATATCAAAGTGGCCGATATTGCACACAATTGCATTATCTTTCATGGCATCTAGGTGTTCTCGACGAATGATATCGCAGCAACCGGTAGTCGTAACAAAGATATCCCCTCGTGAAACTGCATCTTCCATGGTAACCACTTCGAAGCCCTCCATCGCAGCCTGCAAGGCACAAATTGGGTCAATCTCCGTGATAATCACACGGGCGCCTTGTGCCCTGAGTGACTGAGCACTTCCTTTGCCTACATCTCCGTAGCCTGCAACAACGGCAACCTTGCCTGCGATCATAACGTCTGTAGCTCTCTTGATTCCATCCAACAGTGATTCGCGGCATCCGTATAGGTTATCGAATTTGCTCTTGGTCACTGAGTCATTGACATTAATCGCGGGGATACAAAGTTTGCCAGCCTGAGACATCTTATACAGGCTGTGCACACCCGTTGTAGTTTCTTCAGAAACGCCTCGAATCTTATCTAACAGATGTGGAACCTTCTCATGCACATAGCCAGTCAGATCACCACCATCATCCAGTAACATATTGGGTCCATCGCCTCCCGGCCACTTGAGCGTCTGTTCCAGACACCACCAATATTCCTCCTCAGTTTCTCCCTTCCAAGCAAAAACGGGAATGCCTTGTGCGGCAATCGCTGCCGCTGCTTCGTCCTGGGTTGAAAAAATATTGCAAGAAGACCAACGAACCTCTGCTCCAAGAGCAATCAGCGTCTCAATCAAAACTGCTGTTTCCATCGTCATATGCAACGAACCCGTAATTTTTGCCCCAGCCAAAGGCTTGGATTCTCCATATTCTTTGCGTAATGCCATTAGTCCTGGCATTTCATTTTCCCAAATGGTTATTTTTTTGCGTCCCCAATCGGCCAAAGACAAATTCGCAATTTTGTAGTCAGTAAATGACATGCTTCATCCTTTTTTGTTGTGAGCCCGGTAATTTTCTCCACAGTTTTCGCTTTACACATAGAAAAAGAGTACATTGCGTAAGAAGAGACCAAAGTACAAGCCTTTTTCATCACTACATACGTATATAGTGATTTATGATGAAATAAGAAAATCCAACGATTTGGCACTTGAAATACGATCATAGTTGGGCTAGTACTTGCGATTATTCTTGTTGAATGGATGCAACAGAATCTGAATTTCACATATGTTATCACGATCTCTCCGATCAAGGGGCAGGAAGCTTCTCTCCCCATCTCAACGTCGCAAACCAATACGTCATCGTCCCGAAAGACGTTTGGGAACTCGCCGACTGAGAAAACTACCGCTTTCACTGCTGGCAGCCGTAATCTTTGCGCTTTCCTTATCCCTGCAGTTGGCTTTTTTCACTTGGGAACCTGCACAGCCGAGACTGCCAGTCACCCAATTGACGGCGCTAAACAAACTCGTACAGCAGATCAATCAATTGCTGGGACAAGATGAACCAGCAAAGCAACTTGCAATTCAAGATCTACTTGACCAAGAAGTTCAGGGAGCTGTTCAACTGCTTTACTTGGATCGCCAGATCAAGCAGTCGCAGGTCAGTCTCCCTGATTTACCGCCTCACCAAGTCTTTCAGCCACTCGATGACTCACAAATTCTACTAACTCTGCCGGTTGGTCTAGATAAGGTCCGTGGTCTGCTAGTTGTACGACAAAAAATACCTCCACCCCCTCCACCAGATTGGTTAGCGGCAATGTTGCTGAGTGGGGCGATAGCTGTTGCCTCGATAGCTTTGGTACTCTGGTTAAAAACTAGCAATACAATGGGTCAGATTGACCTCCTATGCCGACAATTTCTTCGCTATCGACGGGAAAATGAAACACAGGAGATGGAGTTTCCGACCACCAGTCGACGCCCCCGCGAATTAGAACTGCGAGTTGCAGTTCTACAAGACTTGTGGGTTAAATTTCAGAATGTTCAGGTGGAATTAACAGAAAATGTCGAGGCTCTTGAACAATCCAAGCAACAACTGGAAAACACCATTGAAGACCTGCGGAAAGCCAAGCAGCAAGAGCAACGTCTGATTGAATTGGGATATGCCGTTGCAGAATTTGGCCACGATATTGGCAACGCCAACGGATCCATCATGAGTTATTCCTCTCTGGTTCTTCAGCAGTTGGATAAGCCCATACTCGAACCAATGGAAGTAGCCCGTGCGTTGGTACACATTCGCAAGGTTGAATTGGCCTCAAAAAATGTTGCTGGTCTTACAGAAGATATTCTTGAATTCGCTCGCGGAAAAATGCAACTCAACAAAACTCAGCATCAAGTTGAAGATTTCATTGCTCAGCTCGAAGTTTATCTGGGATTTGCAGAAGACATGGACATTCAGTACAAATATCCCAAGACTATTCATGCAAGGCTAGAATTTGATGGCCGCAAGATCAGTCGCGTACTCGTCAATCTGGTGAAGAATGCTTGGGAGAAACTCAGGGAGCAAGAAGAAGGAAGCATCACAGTGGTGCTGCATCAGGAACGCAAAAATTTACTGATTCGAGTCAGAGACAACGGTGCACCGATTCCAGCACAAGTTTTGCCCGTAATTTTTCATTCTTTCCAAACAGAGGGTAAAGAGAAGGGAACAGGCCTTGGGCTAGCAATAAGCAAGAAGATGGTAGAAGCACATGGAGGAGAAATTCGTGCGGAGAACCTAGAAGCTGGAGGCGTCCAGTTTGAAATCTGGCTGCCAAATGCGTATCAAACGACTTCAACGAATTCCCCGGCAGGGTCTGATGAAACCCTGCCACAGGCTGCCAACTACTGAACTTCAGGCGAGGGCTAACCACTCAGAGGGGCTAATTTCTCGGTCGAACTGATAGGCTGGGTGCTGACGCTCCGGCTCTTGAGCCAGCATGGACTCAACACCTTCCATGAAGGATTGTACAGCGCTGTTTACGCGACTGTCGAAATCTGCGGATTGGATTCGCATTTCCAGACTATCTTCAAAAACAAGGTTGCTGATCAGCATGGGAACTCCTGAGGAAGCAAGGAAAGAAAAGAAGGGAGGTCTCAATTCGTCTCGACAGAGAGACGGGTTTTGCTCCCACAATTAACTTGTTGCTACTGTTATCGGTTCCCGATTGCCAAACTTTAGAAAAAAAAGCACATATCTTGAATTTTTTCGGCAACATGCCAAAAAGCTAAATCGCATTACCTAACTTTTCTCAAAGCTGCAACAGGCGAACCATTCATTCTAAGGAATCCCTGATGTTGAAAAAATTTCTCCTCCTTGGCCTTCTGAGTTTCAGTGGTCTGGTAACTGTGCTGGCCAACGAGTATCCTATACAAACTCGTTGTGTCCTCTCTGAAAGAGCCCAGCTCTATTTGGCTCCTAGCGACAAAGGAATGGCTTGGCCCACACCGCGCTATACTCCACTACAACATATTGACACCAACGCTGATTGGCATTTGATTGAAGATTTCGAAGGAGATCGCTTTTGGGTCCACAATCAGTACGTTACTGACAATGGCTTTTTGATCTGCGGGGTTTTGAAGACAATGGCCGTAGCTTATGACGGACCAGGACTGAACCATGAGTTGGTGGGGACTCTGCCCGCCTTGACAGGGCTACGAATCATTGAATACACCTCTGGTTGGATTCATGGGATTTCTTCCGATGATCAGGAGGTCTGGGTACCAGAAGCAGCTGTAAAAATCTTCTGACTCACACCATAGCCTGCTCAAAGATTTTCGCGCAGCAAGCTAGCCACTCCCTCTACCCACTGAGGATGGCTGTTGAGAGAGGGCACCAACTGCAAGTCCTCCCCTCCGGCCTCCTTGAATTCCTCTACTGCTTCCATTCCAATTTCTTCCAACGTTTCCAGGCAATCAGCTACGAAAGCTGGACAGAAGATTACTAACTTCTTGATTCCCCGTTTGGGCATCTCCGCGATCACTTGATCCGTGTAAGGTCTGAGCCAAGGAGTACGTCCAAGCCTTGATTGATAACTAATACTATATCTTTCCTGAGGAATACCGAGTTTTTCTGCCAAGCGAGTAGCAGTGCGATGACAATGCGCTCCATAGCACATTCGGTTTGCATCGCAAAGCGTCGCACAACAATTGGGCTGTTTGAGACAGTATTCTCCTGTGTAATCACTTTTCTGCACGTGTCGCTCTGGCAGACCATGGAAGCTAAAAATCACATGATCTGGTTGCTGTTCCCAGTATGGACGGCCGACGGCGGCAAAGGCTTCAATGAAACGCTCGTCGTCATAGAAGGGCTCCAGCAATTGCAAATGCGGTGTATTCCAATGTCTCGAAGCTTCCCGGTAGGCTTCCTCCACTGCAGAGCCCGTTGAACTGGAAGCATACTGGGGAAACAGCGGTAGTACGAGAATCCGATCACATCCTTCTTTACGCAAAAATTCAATCGCAGAGCCAACAGAAGGATTCCCATAGCGCATTCCTAGTACTACAGGAGTTCCCAGTTCTTGAAGTTTCTGTCGAACTCCTTCGGTCAGTTGCTGACCGTACACCAGTAGCGGAGAACCCTCCGGTGTCCAAACTTTCCGATAGGCCTTAGCAGAACGTCGGGAGCGAAACGGCAGAATGATAAAGTTTAGCAACAACCAGCGTCCAAATGAGTTGATGTCTAAAACTCGTTCATCACTCAAAAATTGCTTCAGGTAACGGCGAACTGCTCCAGAATCTGGAGCATCCGGAGTGCCTAGGTTTATGAGTAGGACACCAGTTTTCATCTTAGAAAAGGTCCGTGGCATGGAAGAATAAATTTTTGCCGGTTGTAGAGAAGGATCTTTCACAATTGCATTGTTTTTAATCGCTAGAGTTTCATCGGTAGTTTTCGCTCTAACCCATTCAGTAGCCGGGCTAAAACCAGGGACTTCTGAGCTGTAACTAGAGTTATTAAGCTGTGCATCAGCAATTTGTCGATTTTCTGCTTTGATATGTGTTTTCGGCGAATCTCTAAATCTTGGAACCCCGAATAATCCGTTAATGGCCTGGTCTTTCTCTTCGGCAAAACCTCCCGTTTCACATGAAATATCACAGTAATCAACCAACTTAATTACTATGGGTCATTTCAAGTCTCCTTAAGCGGCTAAATCTAATTACAGGAGGCACCTAGTATTTTTCGCCAGTGTGGTATCCAGCTAACTATCTGATTGAACAATAATGGGTGTGACCAATATTTGTGTCTGCAGCGGCGCACAGATACGATTATCGCAGATCTGGTAAGCCAAATTTGCTTGCAATTCATCATAGCCCAATGGGTGTTTGAGAGCAACACGGATGCGTAGACGAAGTTCCAACCCGTACTGATGTATAGACAATTCCTGGGCAAAGGCCTCATCATAAAATCGAACTGGAGGACTTTCCTGAAGGGGAGTGACGATCTCGTGATCAGAGAGAAGGGTCAGCCTAGTGGGTTCCGGTCCGAACTCATCGGCTGGTTTGATTGAGTAGATATGCCAACCCGTCGGAATGACAACCTGAACCCGTAGTTCCGTTTCAGCGCCTGGAGTTGTAATTTCAGGAACCAAGACTGCCTGAAATTCCAACTTTGGTAAGTCTGGCGTTGGAGAGTTTTCAAATAAATCTGGCCGCGAGAAGCCTTGACTCCAGACCGACGAAGAAACTCCCCCAAGCAGACACCCCAAGCTGCAGACGAGTAGCTTCCACATTAGGGTTCGGTTGTCCGAAATACAGGGTCAATGACCTCAATCATCGCAGTTGAGCGTAATGCTTCAATCTGCTTGCTCTCAATGGCACGCTGCAATTCTAGACGTAGATTTTTCCGGATTCTCTCACGGGCCGTATCCGGATTCTCCACATCTACGAATCGTCGATTGAAAACAATCAAGTCTGTGCGACCTTCGTAAACACTAACGGTGGCTGGGTTGGAATCATCCAGTTTCAGACTTAATTTGCGGAACTCTGGATTGTCTCCAATTTCTGGTAGGAATCGTGTTGAAGCGTTGAAGGAGATCGTAGCAACTTCTAACTGAAGCTCTTCAGCAATCCGTTCTAGTGTAGCCGACCTGCTCCGTAATTCTGTCAACCATCCTTCTCCTTTTTGCTGGGCTAATTCACGAGCGAGTTTCTCTTGAACTTGAGTAGTTGCTATCTCACGAACCTCCTCAAAGGGTTTTGTTTGTGAGTCCTGCTTCTCCTGGATTTGGTAGAACACATAACCTTGGAGAGGATTGCGGGTCCAAACCTCGTGATCCTTCAGCTGCAACTCATTCGCTTGTTGCGCCAATCCTTGAACAGATCCTAGATCGGCCACTGTGCTGCTACTATCTAACCAGTCGCTCTCCTGGGCGATTTTTTTATATTGAGAAGCCCAGTCACTAATTGACTTTTCGTTAAATGTTGCTCGGAAGGTATCTCTAGCTTCTTCCAGTTCCCGCTGAGCCATCTCTTCTGCTAGGATTGCTACTATTTCTTCACGGACTTCTTCAATCGGTTGTTGCCCCCCTTCACGACGTTCTTCCACCTTGATCAGATGAAGGCCAAAGGGTGATTCGACAATATCACTCATTTCACCTGGCTGTAGTCCAAAGGCAGCATTTTCAAACGCTGGGACCATCTCACCTGGTTTGAACCAGCCAAGGTCTCCCCCTTTCTCCTTGGTCATGTCTTGAGAGACCTCTTTAGCCTCTTCTGCGAAGTCTACTCCAGCAACAATACGCTCACGAACCTCCTGCAGTTGTTTGCGTCGTTCCGTTTTCGCTGCATCATCGGCATCACCGGGCAAGCGAAGCAAGATATGCCTAGCACGTACTTCTGGTGGGGTTGTGTACGTTTCAATGTTGCGCTCGTAGTAGCGACGCACGGCCCGTTCACGAACATCTTCTACTTCTGTCAGGTCATTGATCCCTAGAGTGAAGTAGGTCAAGCGGTAGCGTGGCAATGTCTGGAATTCATTAGGATTGTCCTGGTAATATTGTCGAGTTTGCTCTTCACTGACGCTCACCTCATCTAAAAAGACTTGCGGCAAGAGTTGCAGTGTCTGCACTTCCAACTTTTCGTTCTGAAGTTGGAACCTTTGCTCCACATCTCTCTCACTAATGATAATTCCGGCTGTCAGCAACTGCTGTTTCTTCTGGAGTAGCAGGTCCAAGCGTATTGATTCTTCGTACTCTTCCGTCGGTATGCGGTTTTGACTCAGCAGAGTTTCGTAAGTTTCGAAGTTAAATTGACCATTTTTCTGGAAATACGGCTGCTGACGGATGTATTCCTGCACTTCCAAATCTGTGGCACGCAGATTGAGGCTCTTAGCCATGTTGAGTAGCAACTGTCGGTCGATCAGTTGCTGGAATACTTGTTGTCGCAAGTTCACCTGCTGCGCAATCTGGTCTGCATTTTCTCCCAGTCGTTGACGCAATGACTCCAGTTGCTGACCATACATACGCTGGAAGTCCCGTTGCAAAATTTCTGTTTCATCAATTCGGGCAATCACTTCCTTACGGTCGCCAAAAAAGGAACCAACCCCAAAGGAGATCACAAAGGTGACACTGATGAAACCCAGCAACAACTTGAATAGAAAATTGTCGGTGTATTTGCGCAAGTCCTGAATCATAATTACCGAGAAGTACAGAAGGGAAAGTTGGAGCAAAAAACTGACGATTACAGTCAACTTCAGCTCTTTTTGCAAGCCGAAAGCCGGATGATGACTTTGCTAGTAACGGACTTTCATCTTGTTTTCTCCAGATAGCCTTTTTATCGTCATTTTCTTTTGCAACCTATGTTAGATCGCCGCCTGTTTGCGAACTTCGACTGGGTATTGCTCAGTATCGTAATTATGCTCTGTGCCGTGGGCATTGTAGCAATGTATTCTGCTACGATGGGTAATCCACAACTCAGTCGCTTTTTGCCAAGACAAGTCATTTGGATGGTTCTGGGATTGGCTTTGGCGCTGGTGGCAACAGTAATCGACTATCGAATTTGGGCCCGATTCGGACCACTTCTGCATCTTGGTGCGGTCTTGCTACTGATATTGGTACTATTTATTGGTACAGGTGGTCCTGGTTCACCCGTAGAGCGTTGGCTCAAGGTCGGACCCGTTTTCGTGCAACCCTCAGAGTTTACCAAGTTGACCCTGGTACTCTCCTTAGCACACTACTTTCGAGAGGGCCAGCGCATCGGCAGATTAGGCATAAAAGAGATCATCTGGCCCAGTTTACTGGTGATCATTCCCCTGATGTTGATTCTCAGACAGCCCGACCTGGGCACAGCTCTATTGCTACTGATAGTCTTTATGCCAATGATCTTCCTAGCTGGGCTCAAGCTATGGGTACTGCTCGCATCCATCGTGCTGGGACTCTGTTCTCTGCCGATTGCATGGCATTTTGTGCTCAAACCCTATCAACAGGAAAGAGTGCTGACCTTTCTGGACCCAACCCGTGATCCATTGGGAGCCGGTTATCACATTATCCAATCAAAGATTGCCGTTGGCAACGGAGGAATCTGGGGGCAAGGTATTGGAGGGGGAACTCAGGGACAGCTTAACTTTTTGCCAGCTCACCACACAGATTTTATTTTCTCTGTGTTTGCCGAAGAATGGGGCTTTACAGGAACTCTGACAGTCCTACTGCTGTTCATGGCATTGATCTTCTGGTCACTTGGGCACATCCTCAATACTCAGGATCGAGTCAGTGCAATGCTGACTGTAGGCGTGGTCACGATTCTGACCTCGCATGTACTTATCAACATCGGCATGACCATCGGACTCATGCCTGTTGTCGGAGTACCTCTGCCCTTCTTCAGTTATGGTGGCTCGGCAATGCTCTCTCAAATGTTTGGCATTGGCTTGCTCCTAAATGTTCGGATGCGACGTTTTCGCACCGATGAACTCTGAAAATCTTTAATATTTCCTTCTACATGGTTCGCCTCCGCTTTGCTCCAAGTCCTACTGGTTACTTACATGTTGGTGGCCTGCGTACCGCACTCTTCAGTTTTCTCTATGCCCGACAGCAGGGTGGGCGTTTTGTGTTCCGTCTGGAGGATACGGATCAGCAACGACTGATGGAGGGATCTGAACAGGATCTCTTGCAAATGCTACAATGGGCTGGAGTTAACTGTGACGAAGGTCCCAGTATTGGGGGTGAGTATGGTCCCTATCGTCAGTCAGAGCGACTTGCACTCTACCAAGATCATCTACAGATTCTGATGGACTCTGGTCACGCCTACCCTTGCTTCTGCACACAGGAACGCTTGGACAACCTCAAGCAGCAGCAGAAAGCCCGAGGCCTGAATCCTAAGTACGATGGATACTGTCGAAAACTGAAAGCTACAGAAGTACAGCAGCGCCTGACAGATGGAGAAGCGTATGTCATTCGGATGCGGATTCCAGACGATGGAGAAAAAATCCTGATTGATGACCTAATTCGAGGGCATGTCAGTATTGACAGCAGCCAACTGGACGACCAGGTACTGCTTAAGTCTGATGGATTTCCCACCTACCACCTAGCTTGTGTTGTCGACGATCATCTGATGGAGATTACACATGTAGTACGCGGGGAGGAATGGCTACCTTCCCTTCCCAAACACCTTCTGCTTTATCGCTACTTTGGCTGGGAACCACCGCGTTTTGCGCATCTTCCACTGATTCTAAACCCAGATCGTTCCAAGCTCAGCAAACGACAAGGTGATGTAGCTGTCGAAGACTTCAAAGCTCAAGGCTACATTGCTGAGGGGCTTGTAAACTTCATCGCTTTGTTGGGATGGAACACTTCTGATGACCAAGAACTTTTCTCAATGTCTGAATTGACTGAAAAATTCAGCTTCGAACGAGTTGGGAAGGCTGGGGCTGTCTTTGATCGCAACAAACTTGACTGGATGAACCAGCAATATCTGCAGCGTCTGGGGTTGGATGACCTAATGCAACGTCTGCAACCTTGGTTGTCCAACTCGCGCTATTCAGGAGCAGATCCAGAATTTTTACGGAGGGCAATTCAGATCATTCAGCCAAGACTGATTACGTTGCCTGAAGTACTGGACAAACTAACGATCTTCTTTGAGGATAAGCCTCAACTTGAACAACCAGATTTGATTAATTATCTGCACCAACCAACAGCAAAAACTGTGTTGAGTGCTTTCCAAACGGCCCTAGCTAATACCGCGACCTGGGATGAAGGCAACTTCAAACAGTTGGTTAAGGGAATTCAGAAAAGCACCGGGATTAAGGGCAAGGATCTCTGGACTCCGCTACGCTACGCAATCACTTTGGAAGAACACGGTCCAGATCTCAGCATGATGGCTGCGCTCTTCGGCAAGGAAAAATGTCAACAGCTTATCGAAAATGCGTTAGCTCTCACAACTTCCTAAGGCGATTGATGCGAAAACTTCTCCTGCTCAGTCTTCTATTCTTCTTCCTAGGTCAAGTTTCTTTTGCCCAACCTACAGAAGGGCTACCCATCGAATGGAACGGCTTTCGGAAACGCTTGCTAGCACTTGCCTTGGACCCAAGCGTATTGGCTCCTGTACTGGCCATTGTGCCCGTTCCACCAGCGGGTTCAGAAGAAGTCACTAAGATCTCCCGCCAACTACAGCAACTCCTATTTCTTGGCCTGAGTCCCGATCTGCCTCGTCAACTTATCCATCCCCCTCAGTTGCAGCGCATTCTAGATGACTGGGATAGCAGCCTACGTCTACAAAGCCGACCCTTGACCAATCGTGAGCTTGCTGGGCTTGCTGGTGCTGATTGGCTACTGGAAGGCCAATACAACCAGACCCAGAACGAGGTTCAAGTTGATTTGGAATTGCAGGAATTACTGACCAATCGTGTCCTGCTGCGCGAACAGTTAACCTGGCTAATCAGTGTATTCGAAATTCCCCAAGCTCATGAAATTGCTGATGTCAAGCCACCTGCTGAAAGCACGAAAATCACCTCTCCTTCTGAGGAAAAAAACACTTCTGAAACGAAAACAGCCACCTCTAAAGACTCTTCCACAATAAGCACAACAAACGGGACAGCAACCGATAGTGAAATTGTAACTACTCCCTCAGCTACTGCAGCGATCACCACAACACCAAATCTTGCTTCAGTACCAACTGATAAAGTGAGCGAACAAGAAAGCCTTCCAGATGAACCCATCCGAGTAATTTCTGAGCCAGATGCTACCGCTAATACCAGCGATGAAATGGTGCTGCCCGGAGTCCCTCTTGCTGTGGATGATCAGGAAGGTGTTGGAGAGGAAACAACAGAATCCCAATCAATCACTGTTGAGAACGAAGAGGCCATCACTCCAATAGTAGACCCGATCAACGAAGTTGATGGTTCAAAGGACAAAGAAATAGTGGCAATGACAGCCCCATCAACCGAAGCCACAGAGACAGAACCTGAGGATTCTTTTGAGAAAGAAATGACTACGGAGAATGCGGCGGCAGCTAGAAAATTTTTTGATTCAAGATACACTCAATCGTTATCAGAAATCTCTGCTGAGCCTGATTCTGCTAGAGTATTAGTGAGCCCACAGGGTAGCAGTGATCGCCCAGGAATGGCTTTGCTCAAAGGGGGCTCGTTCCAGATGGGGAGTTTGGGAGGGGAAAAAGATGAGAGGCCAATTCGCCAAATCGAATTAGCACCATTCTATCTGGATGTGCATGAAGTCACGAACGCAGATTACGCTCAATGTAGCGAATGTGTGCGTGGTTATGGAGGTTTCGACACAACACTGCCAGGACAACCGGCCGTCTATGTGGACTGGGAAAACAGCGCGCGTTACTGTGCCACCATCGATAAACGGCTTCCTACCGAAGCTGAATGGGAGTATGCCACTCAAGCCGGTAGTGTTGTAGAAAACCCCAACTCTGTGGCAGCCGAACTGAGAGATCAGGCCTGGTTTGAATTGACCTCGCAAAATCTCCGTTCCGCAGCCGTTGTTGGGCAACGGCAACCCAATGCTTGGGGCCTCTATGATCTGCAGGGGAATGTTATGGAGTGGACTGCTGACTGGTATGCCCCCTACGATCAAGTGAAACTGCAGAATCCAAAAGGACCGGAAGTGCCCCCGAATCCAACTTATCCACAGAAAGTAGCTCGTGGAGGTGCTTGGCAGGGCTTATTTGGTCAGGCCACTGAAGCTGGCTTGCGCAGTAGCCGCCGTTATGGTTTAGGGGCCTGGACCCAGGCTTTCAACTTGGGATTTCGCTGTGCTGCAGACTCTATGTGATTAGGAAAATAGTGAGTCCGTAAACTGCTTGGCATCATAGGGACGCAAGTCTTCGATGCCTTCTCCTACACCGATATAGCGAACGGGAATGTCAAATTCGTTGACGATCCCGATAATAACCCCACCCTTGGCCGTTCCATCCAGTTTGGTCAGCACAATTCCTGTCAAATCTGCGGCTTCACGAAACTCACGGGCCTGAAAGATGGCATTCTGTCCCGTAGTCGCATCTAGCACAAGCAACACCTCGTGAGGTGCATCCGGTACAATCTTCCGAATCACCCGCACCATCTTGCGCAGTTCCTCCATCAGATGCTTTTTGGTATGCAGTCTTCCCGCAGTATCACATATGACAACATCATATTCCTCGCGAACTGCTTTCTCGACAGCTTCATACATCACTGAAGATGGATCAACTCCTTGACTCTTAGCAATAATGTCGCACTCGGCGCGACGGCTCCATTCTGTCAACTGTTCAATAGCGGCAGCACGAAAGGTATCCCCAGCCCCCATTAGTACACGGTGTCCGTCTCGGCGATACTGAGCAGCGATTTTGCCGATTGTCGTAGTCTTACCTACACCATTGACCCCGACAATCATTAACACCACGGGTTTGCGATCCGCAACGGTGGGAATCGGCACTTCCTTTTGTAGAATGCGTACGATTTCCTCCTTGATCACTTCTCGTAAGGCATCCACATTACGCAGTTCCTGACGTTCAACCTGAGAAGTCACCACCTCCAGAATCTGCTTGGTGGTCTCTGGTCCAATGTCGGCTCCTAACAGAGCTTCTTCCAAGCTGTCCAAGACCTCTTCATCAATTTCTTTCTTTCCAAGCAGAGCATTGCTTAGCCCATCAAGCATCTGTTCGCGAGTCTTACTGATCCCGGAGCGCAGCTTTTCGTAAAAGTTCTGAGGTTCTGGCGTTGGTGCTGGGGCTTCTGGGGTCGCTTCCCCAAAGCGTTTGGTCAGCACGCGCTGCTGTCGACGTTCTTCTTGCTTGCGTGTGATTTCCTCCTGAAGAGCTTCGTTCTGTTGTTGCAGTCGATCAAGCCGGACTTCCCGTTGTTGTCGTTCTTGGGCTTCTTCTTCCTGTTGGCGCTGCTTTTCAAGTTCTGCCAGATGCAGTTCTGCCTGTTGTGGAGTCAGCTTTCCGCTGACCTCACCAAGCTGACCGCCCGTCCATAAGAACAACAACCCCGCAACTAGGGCACCACTAACAAATACTGTGAAGACAAACCAGATAACCGAAAAAATCATAGTGATTATTGACAAACAAAAAGTGGAAGATTTACTGAATCTGTCCCTTTCACAGGTCAGTGCTCGAACAAGCAATCGTTGAATCAGCGTTGTGAGGCTTGCTCCTCAAGCAACTTCGTTAGCTCATAGGGTGAGAAGATGCCCTCGGTTACCTCACCATTGCGAAGACGAAGTTGGGTTCCGTCATCATTTTCATAGAGAGTTCCTACCACATTGCCTGACTCATCCTGCCATTCAACCCCGTAGTGAGCTTCACCATTAGACTGAGTAGGAACTATGCGTCCCTCGAAGGGTACTTGAGCCAGATTTTTCAGGTTCTGCTGCATCTGTTGGTACTGACGTTCTAATTTTTGCAGGGTACGTTGGAGTTCCAGAGTGTTTTCAAAGCGTGTCAGTTTGTCTGCCCAATAGAGATAAATGTCACCAGCTGCTTCCAGAACCGCAGTGGGCGCTCCTAAATCACTTAACTCTGTCGGCAGACTACTTTTATTTTGCAGGGAAGACTCCAGTTGGCGTGCTGTTCCCTTAGATACCTGGCGTGTTGGCATATCGAAGCTGAGATTGATCAGCATATCCTTGACATCTACAGGCTCAGGATCTGGCAGAGTTGGATTACTCTCTACCGTTCGGGTTGGTCCAGTGGGTTTGAAGACCAATTGAGGTAGTTTTTCTCCCAATCCTGCTCGGTCTGAGGAGGGTAAGAACATCGCCAACAAGAACACCAATGTCCCGACTACTGTGGCTGTACCCAACCACCACCAGATCGGACGTTTTTTACGCTCTGTCCGGTTCTCTTCCCGACCATAAGTTTGGCCTGAACCATCATCCGTGTATCCCCTGACTTTTCTTTCTTCTCGCTCTGGTTGGTTCTCTTCTGCAATATTCAGTAGGTCTGGAGTGATAATAGGCTCTCGAGTCAGTCGCTCGAGTTCAGCTACCAGTTGAGCATTGCGACGCTGCACCCACTTCACTTTGTCCAGTAATTCAAAGCCATTGGTCTGTACCTGAATCTGACGGGCATCATCAATCAGGCGCTGCACGCTTGGAGGAAATCTGGACGTCGGCACCGGTGTCTTGAGTATATCTCGGCACTGATAACGAAGTTCTATCGTCAGCATCTGGGACATCGAAACTAGCACATGCCAGCGTTCCCGATTGAGTAGCGGTGGTGGCTGTGGGATCTTCAGCAGGACTTCCTCATCCAGAGGCATATCTGGATTATCTTCTCCGGGTTCTGCCTTCCCTCCAGCCTCTCGCCGCTTTCGTGCTTGCTGTTGGCGGTGCAGGTGTTCCCATTCCTTTTTGTAATCCCGCCAAGCACTGTGGAAGGAGTCCCACAGCTGTCTCAGTTCATCTCCGCACTCCTGATGCATGCCGAACAGGGGAGCCATTTCTGGATAGCGCTCTGAACTACGCTTGCGCAAGTGAACAGATAGCTTATACATTTGCTCATACTGGTTGGTTACTTCCTTCTGTTGTTCTTCACAGTTCAGCCACTCTCTCTTGGTCAGTGGCTTCTTCCAGTCAATCACAATTGGGTAGCTGAGCACTTGTAGACGCAGAAAGTCGAGGTAGAGTTCATCCAGCACCAACGGACCAGTACCTGGCACATGCGCCTCTGTCTGCTGTTTGAGTTTTCCCCAAGCATAGATGATCTCATTTTCCTTACGACTGGCATCCGTCAACGACAATAGATTGCGCCAGTGCTCGGTTTGGATCGGTATAATTTTGGGAACCTCTGCGGTAGTTGCAACTTCTGGCATAGGTTGTCGATGGTTTGGTTTGAAGGTCTGATTGTTTTGTGTAAGCTAACTCATTTCACTGCAAATTTCTCGCAAAGCTTTTTGGATTCCTGACAAAGCTCTCGCTATGAGGGAATTCTACAAGTTCAAGTTTCCTGCACGAGCCGCATGCAACTGGTAGGTATCGGTTTTAATCCATCCTTCTGGCGTTTTCTTTTACAGCGACTAGAAAAACACACGGGGCACGGTCCACTTGTCGGCACACTGCTAGACCCTTCCTACTTACAACCGGACCGCCTAGTGTCCACTTGTACCCACTTGCAAGATCTGCAACCTGTCTTCACCTTTTTCACGCCACATGGCTTCCGAGAACATCGGGACTGCATCTTTTTTCTTTCACAAATGCAGGCACGACTGCGAGAAGTTCCCCTAGCGCTGGTGCTGGAAAATATTCAGGAAGAACTGAGTCCTTTCTTGCCACCCAGTCCTTGGGTTCGCCTAACCAACCAGATGCATTTTCGGGTTTCCCATCCCGGAGTATTCCTAACCCAAAAGTTACGCTCTTTTCCTTGGATCAACCTGCAATCTCACATTTCCATGCTGGAGTACGTTGACCCACGAGAAGGCTGGTGTCGTCGCACTGTTCAGGATCTACCAACACGAACCCTACTGGCACTGGATCAGATTCGATTCCTGGAAGCTGACGACAAGACCCAGTCTGTGCAGGAGTGGCTGACTACTTTTCTGGCACAACAAGCCAAGAGTGTAGAAGCCCAGCAAGTCAAAGGACTACTCCGAACCGACAAGGGATTGTTTCTTTTCCCAGGAGTACCACTTGATGGTGTGATCGAGTTTTCACTTGGAGATGTGAAGATCAAAACAATATTGGTGCATCGACAGCTTTCCGACCATTCAGCTGCGTTCCGGCGTACCCTGCAGTACCTAGAGACACACGCCAAGCGCCAGCAACCGGTTGCTCCACGGCCACAAGCTCTCCGTTGTTTGGGCAGTCTGCCAATCTTGAATGAACTAGCCCGCTCCATTCTAGCCACTCGTGGATTCAACAACGTCGAAAGTGTCGAAAGCCTACAACCCGGACAACATCAATTGGGCAATGATCTTCAGGGATTCTACCTACGTACCCTGCCTTCAGTAGAATTGAAAGGCAACGTCATTGACCTCAGGAAGGCGATCAGTGGATTACTTGAACCGGTGTTGGATTTTGTAGAATGGCCCACGGTAGAGGTACCCAAGACGATTGCCAGTACTCCCATGCAGCGCAAGGAGTTGGATGTACGGCGAGAGAAGTTGCTTCGTGAAGATGAAAAACTTCGACAAGAACAGCAACGACTGCAGGCTCATCAGGAACTGTACGATCAGGAACAACAAGTGCTTGATCGAGTCGCCATAGTCGGAAGAAAGTTGGTCGAGCAACTGGGCAGGAGCCTCCCTTGGGAGGAGGTTGCTCGAAATCCTGCTGAATTTACCAGCCGGCAAGTCCTGTTATGGTGTGAAGAAGAAGAAATTGTTGCGGAGATGATGCGGAGCCTGGGCAATGTTCCCAAACGGCTCTGGGTCAATCCAAACGACTACCGGGAGTCTGACGATCTACTCCGCTTGGACATTAACACCTATTGTAGTTATGCAAAGGATGGCAACTGGATCGTCACTACTCACAGTCGACAACACCTAGAGCAACTTGTCAGTGTTATCTTTACAGAACAACAGCGGGTTCAAGCAATCAACCGACAGCGAGAACAGGCACTGGACGGCATCAAACGCTCACTGCAACAACTACAGCAACGTAAGGAGCAACTGGCGTTGCACTGGCTCTACGTTTCTTTGCAAAAGACCCTCAGCCCACACCTGACAAACTGAGTATGAGAAGCTTCTTCAAGACTTCTCTAATCCTTGGTTCGCCTCTCCGCTTCATCGCTCTTCTATTGACCACTCTAACTGCTGACCGACCAACTTTCGATAGAAGCAACTCTGCCTCCCCGTATGACAGGCTGGACCCTGCTGCTCCACTAGGTAAAGCAGCGTGTCCTGATCGCAGTCAATCCGGATCTCACAAATTTTTTGAATGTGTCCCGACGATTCTCCCTTTTGCCAAAGCTGATCACGAGAGCGAGAATAGTAGTGAGCCAGACCCGTTTTTTGTGTGAGTGACAGGGCCTCTTGATTCGCATAGGCCAGCATCAGCACTTCTTGAGACTGGGCATCCTGAACCACCACAGGCATCAAGCCGTTTAACTTGGCAAAATCTGGCTGGAAATCGAGACCCTCGTCAAAGTGCATTCTGTCATTCCCCAAATTGTTCGGGACGCAGGGTCGGGAAGAGGATTACGTCACGGATGTTGTTCTGTCCGGTCAGTAGCATGACCATCCGGTCCATGCCGATACCAATCCCACCCATCGGGGGCATGCCGTACTCCATCGCTCGCAAGAAGTCTTCGTCCAGCGGATGGGTTTCTGCTTCTCCACCTCGGCCTCGCTCCACCTGCTCTTCCATCAACTGCCTTTGACGGATCGGATCATTCAATTCCGAGTAGGCGTTTGCGACTTCCCAACCCACCACATAGGCCTCAAATCGTTCAATCAACTCAGAATTCTGCCGATGTTGCTTGCAGAGTGGGCTGGATTCCTTCGGATAATCCGTGATGAAAGTAGGCTGGACCAACTGGGACTCACAGCTTTCCTCAAAAATCAACTGCATGGCACGACCAC
>JACLAC010015750.1_pt1 | contig 20987 bp, 19 predicted proteins | sample 8027881 | NCBI WGS metagenome assembly JACLAC01 (sample SAMN15725517, study PRJNA655200) | protist metagenome | isolation source: fluorescence activated cell sorting (FACS) single amplified genomes of... | place: Spain: Blaines Bay Microbial Observatory, Mediterranean Sea | collected 2016-01-19 | reverse complement strand
CTAAGCTTAGACCAGCCGGAACAACAAACGACAAAGGACTTGTGGCTACTGGCCCAGTCAGCTTTGGCAAAATATACTCAGCCTTCAACGAGGTACTTCGTAGAGGTGGAGCCTATAAAAATGGAGCTATCGTACTCCACTTAGATCTATCACACCCAGATGCGGTAGACTTTATAACAGCAAGCAGATCTGAACTACCTTGGGTCAAGAGATGTGTCGACATTGATGAAGACATGTGGAAGTTTGCAACTCAAACAACAAAGGATGCATTAATATATGGAATCAAATCAGGAGACGTCTGGCTCAACAAAATCAAATACGACCAGACCGGGCAGCGTATCTATGGGAACGTCTGTCTTGAAGTATACTTGCCCTCACGTGGAACTTGCTTGTTACAGCATGTCAATCTCGGTTCCTGTACACTCGACAACCTACAAGAGGCTTTCGTATCAGGCATGTCCGAGTTGTGTGATCTCCATGGCCGGACAGGTGTTGGAGAATCTGGAGAGTACCTTACCCCAGAAGTCGACAGACAAGTGGGGCTTGGAGTGCTCGGTCTTGCCAACTTCCTCAGACGTTACAAGATCAGCTACAAAGACTTCGGAGAAGCCCTTAGACTCGTTAACCGAGGCTTTAGTGCAACCAACGAAGCCGGTGTCGCAGCTTGGGCACTTCAAGGAGCTATTTTCGAGGCTTCGCAAGTAGCAAGAGAAAACAATATGGTAAGGGCGTTCGCTATTGCACCCACTGCCAGTTGCAGCTATCGCAGTAGAGACCTAGACGGCTTTACATGCACACCCGAGATAGCACCACCAATAGCTAGAACCGTAGACAGAGACTCTGGAGAGTTCGGAGTCAAACAAGTAAACTACGGAGACGTTGAGATAGCAAGTGAAGTAGGATGGGACGCTTACAAGCGTGTAGCAGACGAAATCATGACAATGCTCGATAGGACAGGATTGCTTCACGGCTACAGCTTCAACTCTTGGAGTGATGTAGTTACATACAATGAAGCATTTATAGAGGAGTGGCTAGGAAGCTCACAAACCTCTTTATATTATTCTCTCCAAGTAATGGGTGATGTACAAGACAAGTCTGATGCCTATGCTGCATTAGCTGACACTGACATTGACAGTTACTTACAGGGAATCATAGATCAAGATACAACTATTGAATGTGACTGCCAACAATGAACCCATACATAAAACTACAAAACAGAAAACGAACATGGACACCAGTCCAACCCACGAAAGGAGTAATTAAAGAAGGTGCTGAAGAAACCATCAAGCGTGCACTCGCAATACGTCATATGGAGTTACCAGTTGGAGAATTTATACGTGAAGGACTTGAAAAAGAAGTCCCACTCTCCGCTAGGTCACTTCTTGAATCTAACGTACAAGACGAGATTAAACATGATCTCGCACTTGGTTACATTGTTGATGCCCACGGGGCTGATCTTAAGTCTGAGCTCGAAGCTAAGAGGTTAAGAGATGCTTGGATTGAACACCCTGATCACACTATCACAAAAGCCCTCGTTGCAGAGCGAGCTATATTCTTTGTTCTATTACCTATGTTTCGCTTTCTTGGTGACGCTGCTCTCAGAACAGTATCAGCTGATATATCCAGAGATGAACAAATCCACGTTGCGACAAATAGTCTCGTATGTGCTGAGTTGGGGCTTGTTCCTAGCTCTTCTTTGGATAAGCTTCGGAAGGCAACTATACAATGGGTACTACAACCCTTAACAGAAAACCATACTGATAAATATTTGTCGAAAAAATTTTGGCTGGAAGCGAGCGATCAGTTAATGTATCAGGGCAAAGCCCCACAGTTTTCTGACACCAAAGCAGCTCGCATGCCAGCGTTCTTTGAACATGCAAACACCAACCTCCCACAATATGCTTGAGCCGATCATCGGCCCAACACCTGAGTCTCTTCTGAATGAACTGGAAGAGACTTACCCACCATTCACACCCCACCCAAAGCAAGACCTAGACTCGATCATGTATCTAGCCGGTCAGCGTTCCGTCGTCGAGTGGTATCGAGAACGATTAACCAAGTGATGGAACCACATCTAATACCACCTAAAGATCTGCCATACATATGGTCAGAAGTAGCACCCTTAATTAATAAAGGGTTAGCTCACAGCAATCATGAAACAGATGCCGAGTGTTTCTTTTTACCTATCTACACAGGACAACAATACCTGTGGGTAGGTATAGAAAACAATCAGATTAACTCAGCTCTGGTTTGTGAAGTATTAAAGTATCCATTCAAGACTGCATTGTTTATACACATCTGGTCAACTAGATCAGGTAAGGACTATGAACCTTGGATGGAGCACTGGTCTTCTATAACTGACTTCGCCAAAATAAATGGTTGTAATTATATAGAAGCCAAAGTAAGAAAAGGTCTAGCTAAAAAACTAAACTGGACCGACAAACATTCATTAGTAACACTACAACTTTAGGAGAAAAACCATGGGCGGAGGCAGTAAACCAGCACCAGCACCACAAGTAATTGAAAAATCAAATCCTTATGATGACTCTTGGATACACGATAAGTTTAACACAGGTCAGCAAAGGTACAACGAACTAGAAGCGTTCATGAATGAGCGTAGATCTGCACTAGCATCACCAAAATACTATGATGTCGGTGGTGGTATGTCAGTTAAACAAGACCAGTTCGGTAACTATGTATCAGGACAGCTCGATGAACAGCAGAGAATGTTTGATCAAAGACTATCTGATATGCAAGCACAGAGCATGGCAGCCAGACAGCAACAGGGCAGTGCCTACGATGCTAGACTTGGTGACATTACAGCAGCAGCTGGAGCAAACCAAGCAGCCATCCAAGCACAGCAAGAAGCAATGGCTCGTGCAGGCGAACGTGCTAGAATACAGGAAGCTTACGGAGACGAAAGCATGCCCGGGGTAACTGGAGTACAAACTAAGAAACGTAGAAACTTAGGCAGTTACGGAACAACAGGCGGTGGATTTAACCGTTCTGGATTAAGAATCGAAAACCTTAACATCTAACAATGAACGCAAAAGAACGGTACGATTATTTATCAAGTGATCGCAGCCAGTTTCTAAGCGAAGCAGAAGAGGCAACAAAACTTACCCTTCCATATCTTGTTCGTGGTCATGAAGATCAGTCCAAAGGTATGAAGCAGTTGAAGACACCATGGCAGTCTGTTGGAGCCAAGGGAGTGGTAGCGTTAGCATCAAAGCTATCTCTATCGCTCGTCCCTCCACAGACTAGCTTCTTTAAACTGCAAGTTGATGAGTCACAGCTAGGTGAAATACCACCTGAGCTCAAGTCAGAACTTGACTTATCATTCTCAAAGATAGAACGCACCATCCTTGATTCTATTGCAGCATCAGATGATCGTGTAGTAATACACCAAGCATTACAACATCTAGTTGTAGGTGGTAATGCACTTATCTTTATGGGCAAACAAGGGCTAAAACTATTCCCTCTAAATCGCTTCGTTATAGAACGAGACGGCAATGGAAACGTGATTGAAATAGTCACACGAGAACGTATCAGTAAAAAATTAATCTATAAGTATCTACCTAAAGAAGAGGAGATGCCATTAGTAAAATCAGATGAACCCGAAGAGGAGGAGTGTGATATATACACACACTGCAAACGAGAGAACAACAGATACGTTTGGCATCAAGAAGTAAAAGGTCAGGTAATAGAAGAGTCACGAAGTAAAGCTCCAGCCGACGCAACACCTTGGCTACCTCTACGTTTTAACACAGTAGATGGAGAAGCTTATGGTCGTGGTAGAGTGGGTCAGTTTATAGGTGATCTCAAGTCTCTCGAGGCATTGTCTCAGGCACTTGTAGAAGGCTCTGCAGCAGCTGCTAAAGTTGTTTTTGTAGTATCACCCTCAAGCACCACTAAGCCACAGACGCTGGCGACAGCAGGCAACGGAGCAATCGTTCAAGGACGACCTGATGACATCGGAGTTATACAAGTTGGCAAAACAGCTGACTTCCAGACTGCTTACCAGTTGATGCAACAACTAGAAAGGAGATTGAACGAAGCGTTCCTGATCCTGTCAGTTAGAGATAGTGAACGTACTACCGCACAGGAAGTACAGATGACACAGATGGAATTAGAGCAACAGCTCGGGGGACTCTTCGGATTACTCACGGTTGAGTTCTTAGTACCATATTTAAATAGAAAGCTCAGTGTATTCCAGAAGACAGGCGAGATACCACGTATACCTAAAGGTATGGTGAAGCCTATCATCGTAGCTGGTATTAACTCACTGGGTAGAGGACAAGATGTTCAAGCACTAGGTCAGTTCTTACAGACTATAGCCCAGACAATGGGTCCAGATGCTATAACACAATACATTAATCCTGATGAACTAATCAAAAGACTTGCAGCTGCACAAGGTATAGATGTATTAAACCTCGTGAAGAGTATGCAAGAGTTACAACAGGAACAACAGCAGGCTATGAATCAGCAGGCTGAGATGGAAGCTATCAAGCAGACGCCTAATCTTATGAAGGCTCCGATGCTTGATCCAAGTAAGAATCCACAAATGTTACCCGAAGAACCACCTCAAGTATAATGGCAGAAACACTAACATACGAAAACACACAAGAAGTCACCACGATAGACAACCTCAACGCAGAGGAGCAACAGTCTCTCAAGGTTGGTGAAGCTATGGAGGAGGCACAAGAAAGCCTCCTTGCTGGCAAATATAAAGATGCACAAGAATTGGAGAAAGCTTATGTTGAACTCCAGAAAAAACTTGGCGAAGGTACAGAGGCTAGCCCAGAAACTGAGCAGCCTACCGATGCCAAACAAGAAGAAGAGACAGAAGATGCAGATGAAACTAAAGAAGCTCCTGACATTTCTTTCCTAGATACCTTATATACTGAGGCTACATCTGGTAAAGAATATAACAAGGAGACTATTGAAAAGTTATCTTCTATGTCAACAGAACAACTAGCAGACATGCACCTTAGATGGGTGAAGGATGCTTCAGAAAAATACATCGAAAGACCAGCAGACTTTACAGAACAAGATGCTGCTGAGTTAAAAGGTGTAGTAGGTGGAGAAGCTAACTACAAGAACATGATAGAGTGGGCACAACAGAATCTATCCGAACAAGAGATCACAATGTTTGATCAGGTTATGGAGAGAGGTGATTCCGCTTCAGCATTCTTTGCAGTTAAGTCACTCGCTTACAGATACAATGATACAATAGGAAAGGAAGGACAGATGATAACAGGCACAGCTCCTAAGTCTGACGGATCTACATTCCGTAGCCAAGCCGAAGTAGTGAAAGCTATGAGAGACTCAAGGTACGAAAGAGATCCAGCATACAGACAGGACATACAAGATAAACTATCCCGTTCAAACATTAACTTCTAATGGCTAAACTTGACCCAATATCCACATTAAAAATGCGGAGAGATAAAGCTACCCAAATAATTAATGAGCAAAAAATTGCTGGACGTAGTGAGGATGCTAAAGTATTCTTAGATAAATGGCGTCTCGATAATCTAGGCACAACAAAGTCAGGTGCTTTACCTCCTGTAGATGCAGTGCCTTATCATCTTAGAGGAATTATTTTTAAGAGAGCTGACGCATCATCAACTGATACGAAGACAGCTGCTCTTACTCAAAAACAAATGGACGGACTTAACAAAGTCTTCCCCGGTGCTGAAGGTAGGATCAATGATTTTAGAAAGAAGCAGTTTAACATGGGTCCTATGAAAATAAAACCCGGAGTACAGCTACCTGACCTTGCTCAGTTTCCTGACGAAGCAGGCGGCTATGTTACAACTGGTGGTTTCTTTGTTGATCCTAACGGAGATGCTTACATCAACACACCTGAAGGTATGGTAAATGATGGAGAGTACAATCCAGACAGACATGGTATGATGGTTCCTTTAGCTAAAAACAAAGCTAAGAATGGCATGAAGATTGCCACTAATCCTGACTTTGAAATAGAAAAACAAATCCTTGATGCTAGAACTAATAAGAAAGCACAAGAAGATGCCGGTCAGGATATGTTATTAGATAGAATTTTTAACAAAAAAAATAATAAGAAAGGTAGAGCATAGTACATAGTGGCGACCCGAATCGTATCGTCCTCGCCATATATGTATACTACCCAACCCGAACTTATGAACACTACCGAATACGGTAAGCAAAATATTTACCCAAACGAAACACCCCCAAGACTTATGTCACACAATGCAGATTGCGAACACGATCATTCACATGATCAGTGGCACATCGCAGAGGAAACTAATGGTCGCCTAGCAATGATCGGCTTTGCCGCAGCAGTAGGATCATACATATTTACCGGCCAAATAATTCCCGGCATATTTTAATTTACATACACACCACACTTATTATGACACCAGAAGCAGAAAGATTTAATGGATGGGCAGCAATGCTCGGATTCGTAGCAGCGATAGGAGCCTACGCAACAACAGGAAACATCATCCCCGGTGTATTCTAATGGCAGCTATCTCAGTAACAAGAGGCAACAACACTTCTAACTGGGAGAGTTTCTGTGAGTGGGTTACAAGCACAAACAACAGACTATATGTAGGTTGGTTTGGTGTCTTGATGATCCCTTGCTTACTAGCAGCCACAACTTGTTTTATTCTAGCCTTCATCGCAGCACCGCCTGTAGACATAGACGGCATACGTGAGCCAGTTTCCGGCTCGTTATTATACGGAAACAATATTATATCAGGAGCAGTCGTCCCCTCCTCTAATGCAATCGGACTACACTTTTACCCTATATGGGAAGCCGCAACCTTAGACGAATGGTTGTACAATGGTGGACCATATCAACTCATTGTCTTTCACTTCTTAATCGGAGTAGCAGCTTATGCTGGTAGACAGTGGGAACTATCTTATCGACTCGGTATGAGACCGTGGATCTTTGTTGCTTACACAGCACCTCTATCCGCAGCTCTTGCTGTGTTCTTAGTCTACCCTTTCGGACAGGGGAGTTTCAGTGATGGTATGCCTCTTGGTATTTCTGGTACTTTTAACTTCATGTTTGTATTCCAAGCAGAACACAATATCCTTATGCACCCGTTCCACATGCTCGGTGTTGCTGGGGTATTCGGTGGAGCTCTTGCCGCAGCTATGCACGGAAGTCTCGTTACTTCCTCTATCGTTAAGGAGACAACAGAAAACGAATCTCAGAATTATGGCTACAAGTTTGGTCAAGATAAAGAGACTTACAACATCGTTGCAGCCCATGGCTACTTCGGTAGATTAATTTTCCAATATGCTTCTTTTAATAATTCTCGTAGCTTACATTTCTTTTTGGCTACTTGGCCCGTCGTTGGCATATGGCTCACCTCAATGGGCATCTGCACCATGGCTTTCAACCTTAATGGTTTTAACTTTAATCAGTCCATTGTCGATACAAATGGCAAAGTCATTCCTACTTGGGCAGACGTTGTAAACAGACAGAACCTTGGTATGGAAGTTATGCACGAGCGTAACGCTCACAACTTCCCATTAGACTTAGCGGCTGCTGAACAAACGTCGGTAGCCCTATCCGCACCAACAATAGGATAATAACTATGCCATATGGTAAAGGTACTTACGGTACTAAGAAAGGACGCCCCCCTAAAAAGGGTACTAAGAAAAAGTAATGTCCAAAGGGGACATGAGTGGACTGACCATCAGAGGTGGTCACAAGCGGTCCACAAAATCCGGGGCTGGTCTTACAGCTAAAGGCGTTAGAGCCTACAGGCGTAAGAACCCCGGCTCTAAATTGCAGACAGCTGTCACTGGTAAAGTCAAGAGAGGCTCGAAAGATGCCAAGCGTAGAAAATCATTCTGTGCTAGATCTCGTGGTTGGTCTGGTGAGAGAGGAAAAGCTGCACGTAGTAGATGGAAATGCTAATGGCAAAAAAAGGATTATACGCTAACATACATGCAAAGCGTAAACGTATAGCAGCAGGCTCAGGAGAGAAGATGAGGAAACCCGGAGCAAAGGGTGCACCTACTAAAGCTAACTTCACACGTTCAGCTAAGACTGCTAAGAAAAAATGATACTGCGTCCGTTCATCGCTTATGCGACGCATGCAATCTAGTCATGGAACGGGGACTAGGTATCGGAGATTACTCATGACAGTAACTTACGTATATCGTGGTATCGAGTACACAAAAACAACCAAGTAATGGAACACAAACACCAGAGCGAAGGTGGATTTGGCGTGGCTTATCCAGTCCAATTTTCACCTAAGCCTGAAGAAAAGAAAGAAGAAAAGAAAGAAGATGCTCAACTAGAGACTCCTTCTTACTAACAGCACGGGGAGCACCTCAGAGTCGGACTCCCCTGCCCTTGGCATTAGCCCTTACGAGGATACCTTCTGCCGTCTAGACGGTGTGGATAGACACACAAAAACTCGAGAAAATTTCAGATCTGAGAAAGTAAAAATATACATTCTTAATAGAAATGGCTCAACAGTCAACAGGTAATAATACCTCATTAACCCGTCAGGGTCAGTCTAATAGCACAGGTGACGCTAGAGCACTTTATCTTAAACTCTTCTCAGGAGAGATGTTTAAAGGCTTTGAGCACAACGCTATCGCTAGAGACCTTGTAATGAAAAGAACCCTAAAGAACGGAAAATCATTACAGTTCATTTACACTGGACACACAACAGCTGAATTCCATGTACCCGGAAGGTCCATACTTGGTAACAGTGACGGTGCACCTCCAGTAGCTGAGAAGACCATCACAGTTGATGACCTTCTAATCAGTTCAGCTTTCGTCTACGAATTAGATGAGACACTTGCACACTACGAATTGAGAGGAGAAATTTCCAAGAAGATTGGATATGCTCTTGCTCAGAAGTATGACCGCTTAGTGTTTAGATCTATTGCACGTGGTGCTAGAGCTGCTTCACCGATCACAAAGTCTAACTTTGTAGAGCCCGGTGGAACACAAATCCGTGTAGGTACAAACAACCAAGCATCTGACGCTTACGTTTCAGCTTCATTAATCAACGCATTTTATGACGCTGCTGCTGCTTTAGACGAGAAGGGAGTTTCTACTGAAGGTAGAGTCGGAGTCCTTAACCCAAGACAGTACTACGAGCTTATCCAAGCTGTAGGATCTAACGGTCTTGTAAACAGAGACGAGCAAGGTGACACCTTGCAGAAAGGAAACGGAATCATTGAGATTGCAGGCATCAAGATCTACAAGTCAATGAACATACCATTCTTTAGTTCTTATGGTACTAAGTATGGTTCTGCTTCCGCTACAAACCCCGGTATAACAAGCCCACAAAACGTAGGTTCATTCGTTGGTGAAGCTGTCGAAGACGCTGCTGCTGACGTAACTGGAATCAACAACGAGTATGGTGAAGAAACAGAATTCGCTAACTCATGTGGTTTGATCTTCCAGAAGGAAGGAGCTGGCGTTGTAGAAGCTATTGGACCACAGGTTCAAGTAACTTCTGGAGACGTTTCAGTTGTTTACCAAGGCGACGTAATCTTAGGTCGTCTAGCTATGGGTGCGGATTACCTCAACCCTGCTGCATGCGTCGAGCTAGTCGCTGGTGCTGCTGCTGGTTCATCTGGTAACGCTGCATTCTAATGCACATTATACGGAGGGCTTCGGTCCTCCTTTTCTTATTTTTTAATTATGCCTTTTCCAACCACTAATGCGGTCAAAGAATTACCCGCTATAAATCAAATATTATCCACATGTGGTCAGGCTCCTGTAACCACTCTAGATCAAACCAACCCGGACGTTGCGATTGCTTATGATACGTTACTACAGGTGACTCGTGAGGTTCAAGCAGAAGGTTGGACATATAACAAAGAGTTTCACTACTTGTTTACACCGTCTGCAGATACCGCTACACTTAACCAGATACTAATACCTAACAATGTACTACAGTTAAAGCTGTCTAAAAATAGTGCTAACATGGAGTATGATGGTATACGTAGACAAGGTAAATTATACGATAGAATACACCACAGATACACATGGGAAGATCATCCTAGTGGAGTAGAGTGTGATGTTGTATGGGAGTTTGACTGGGTAGATTTACCAGAACCAATACAAAACAGTATAGTTGCTAGAGCTGCTACTATTGTGTCCCAGAGAATTGTGGGAGATACACAACAGTACGAAATGTTACAGCAACAAGAAGCGTACGCTAGAGCCTTAGCTATGGAGTACGAAACACAACAAGGACAGTTCACTATATTTGGACACCCTTATGACAAAACTAATTCCTACCCAGCTTATCAACCTTTCCATGCTTTAATGAGATGACAGCAGTAACTCAACGAATTGACAACTACCTCGGAGGAGTATCTAGACAATCTGATGACAAGAAACTTCCCGGTCAAGTCCGAGAGTGTCTGAATGCTTATCCTGATCCTACTTTTGGTTTAACTAAAAGAACAGGATTTAAATGGATTAAGAATCTAGGTACAGGAACTACATATGATGGCGGTAAATGGTTTTACATAGCCAGAACTGCAGACGAAAGATATATAGGAGTCATTACTCCAAAACCTAACAGTGGATATGGTGGCATATCTATCTGGAACGTAGACGGTACAGTATGTACTGTTAACATGGATACAAGTACAGCTGTAAATGCTGTAAACTACCTTACAGGTGCTCGCACAAACTACGCTATACTAACTGTACAAGATACATCAGTTATTGTAAACAACTTACAAATTGTAGCTAAACAACCTGACCCTAACTTTGTTGCTAATACACGTGCTACACTGGTACTTAGTGACACTGCTGTCAGCTCTACATACAGCGTAACAATGAACGCTGGAGGTGGTGCATCAGACCAAACATTTACAACAACTACAAGTAGCAGTGAAACTTATGATGGTTTGCTCACAACACTTAAGAATGGTATAGATGCGTTTAGTATCTCAGGATTAACAGTTACCAAGTTTTTAGGTACACTAGAGCTGAGTAGAGTAGTGAGTGGTACACGTACTTCATTTGCTATTGCCTGTCAAGGTGGACCGGCTAACAACAAGCTAGCTGTATTCCAAGATCAGGTAGACAACGTAGCACAGTTACCTATACAGTCTTTCCAAGATCACGTTGTAAAAGTTATTAATACTTCATCTGCTAACGATACTTACTATGCTAAGTTTGTAGCTGACAACGGTGTGTCTGGTCCCGGATTCTGGCAAGAAACACGTGACCCTAGCAAATCTGCAGGGCTCGATGCTTCTACCATGCCACACGAGCTAGTTAACACATCACTAAATAACTTTACTTTTAAACAATTTGATTGGGTAGATAGAGAAGTAGGAGACGACGTAACAAACGCTCATCCTAGTTTTGTAGGTCACAAGATACAAGAAGCATTCTTTCATAATAACAGACTAGGTTTCTTATCTAACGATAACGTATCTATGAGTCAGGCTGCTAAGTATTTTAATTTTTATCATACTTCAGCTCAGTTAATTACAGATGCTGACCCTATAGATCTTAGTGCATCTACGATACGACCAGCCAACTTACATGCAATTATACCTAGTACTCAGGGTCTTGTACTATTCAGTAAAAACCAGCAGTTCTTACTTACATCTGCGGACGGTGTACTTACACCCGGTTCAGCTACTATACGTCCTATTTCTAACTATGAAGTAGACATTCTAGTTGACCCAGTTGACATGGGTACTAACATTAATTTTATTAGTAAGACACCAAGTTACACACGTATCTTTGGTATGATTACTAGAGGACAGGACGAGAACCCACAGGTACTTGATATAGGACGTGTGGTAAATGAATGGATACCACAGACTATAGACACGCTAATAGCTAGTCCTCAGAACCAGTTTATAGCTATGTCTGATCAGGACAATAAAGAGGTTTATTTCTATCGTACATATAATGATGGTAAAGAAACTATTGTTCAGTCTTGGTTTAGCTGGGAACTCCCCGGCACAGTACAGTCTATACAAATTGACTCTGATGACTTCTTAGCAGTAACTAAACAGGGCAACCAGTTTACATTATCTAAAGTTAGTCTTAGTCAGAGTCCAGAAGACGCAGTTATCGTAAATAATGATGGACAAAAAATCAACCCTTGCATTGACTTATATGCTGCACCTAGCTCAGTGGCTTATGATAGCACAGGCAACTTTACTAAGTGTTATATACCTTGGGCTAATGTTACAGGATTATCTCCAGTACTTATAATTAAAGGTACAACAGCTACAGGTCAATTTATTGAATCTGGTTTTACTGTTTCACCTACGATTGCAAGTGATGGTACAGGTACATATTTTAAAGTACCACTGAAAAACCTAACAAGTATAGCTAGTGATATTATTATTGGCTGGAAATTTGACTTTAATGTTTTACTAGGTAAGACATATATGTACCTAGATGACAACATGTCTAAGACTGACTTTACTGCTAACCTTACAATAGCTCGTATGAAGTTTGCTGTAGGTCTATCAGGAGTCATGGGATTTAAGCTTAAGTCTAAAGGTATACGACAAGGTAAAAGAGAATATACAGGAGACGGATCTACTACAGCATTTAGCTGGAATGAAGATGATATATCTTACATAGATTCAGACCAAGTAAAAGTAAAGTTGGATGGTGTTGTGACCACAGCTTTTACTGTAACTAATAACACAACAATTACATTTAACAGTGCACCAGCTAATGGTGTAGCAATACTTATTTATTTAGATGAGTGGTACAGTTTACATCCTGTTGTCGAAGCAGACAACTATTTAGCTAACGATATAGCTTTAACAGGAGAGACTGTATTCTCATTACCAATACATCAAAAAACACAGAACTTCCAATTAAGATTATTTAATGATTCTCCATTTCCCGTGGCATTAAACTCTATGATGTGGGAAGGACAATACTCACCAAAATTTTATAGGAGGGCATAAATGGCCGGAGGTGTTATTACAGCCGCTGTGATAGGCGGTGGTGTTAATCTTGTAGGAGGAATTATTGGTGGAAACAAAGCTGCTAACGCTGCTGCTGCTCAGGCAGATAGGCAGAATGAAGCAACGATTCGCCAATATGAATATGATATAAAGAAATGGGATCTCGATAAAGAGATGATTAAGAGCAATCGAAATCATGCCTTTGAGGAGATTGCAGCTAAAGCTCGTAACGATGGTCGCACAGCTGACTATCGTGATGCAGCTGCAGCACAACAATATAACTATTCACTTCAGATTCGCAACAGAGAACAGCAATCTAATGAAGATCAGTTTGCAAGATCAGAAGAAATATATATGACACAGATGGGCTTAAATGCTCAATCTGCTGAGACTGCTAGAGAAAATGAATACAGGCAGTTAGAAGAGATACACACAGAAATGGCATTCGATAGACAGGATGCTTATTTACAAGGACTAATCGCTGAAGGCAAACTACGAGCTAGAGGTGTTACAGGTCGAAGTGCTATGAAAGGATACCAAGCTACAGCTGCTGACTTTGGTCGACAGATAGCACAGCTCAATGAATCCTTTGCAAGTGCTGGACGTAACACACGAGCAGTATTAGAAGAGATAGCAACAGATAGAGCATCAGCTGACTTAGCTGCCTACGCTCAACGTATGCTAGATCCCGGTGTATTACCAATGCCTCTCGAACCAATTAAAACACCAAGAACTGACTTTGTATATCCTAGAGCATTACAAGAGTTTGACTTTGGACCTAAACCAGCACTCGGAGCTATGGCAGATCCATCTGCAGCAGCAGGCAGAGTATGGGGTAGTACAATATCAAGCATTGCTGGTAGTTTAGGAAATACTTTAGGTAATCCAGCATTGTATAATTAATTATGGCAAGCAAGTATAAGCGGCACTCACGTGGTGGCCGCTTTTCCAAACAAGGAGACGGACAATCCACAGCGATTGATCGTATCAGACAACAGCGTCAAACTGAAATAGACGCTCTTAAACAACAGGCACTACAGCAAGGTGAGATCTCTAAAATGCAGATCTCTGGTATGTCTGATGTAGCTAAAAACGAATCTGACAACAGACGTATTTTACAAGATCTAGAAACAAAGATCTACTCTGCCAAGCGTAGAGCAATCGAAGTAAGAGGACAGAGAGAAGTAGAAGCACTCCAAGGAGAAGCCTCAGAATTAGGTAAATCAGCTGATTTCTGGCTAGACTTTGCTACTAAACACTCTAAGAATTATGGTAAGTTAGCTAAAGAAGCAACGAACTATGCACAGTATAGAGCTGCTATCAATGCTTATCAGAACATGGACCCTAATGATAGGGTTAAACTTGCAGAATCTTTAGGTGGTGCATATAGAACAGCTGAGTTAGATTCTCTAAATGGGGCATTCCAGATTATAAAAGATGGTGAAAGCCAGAATATAATAGATGGTTTACCTTCATTTCAAGATCGTAAAGATGCAAAAGCAATTATAAGCAGATCTCACGGAAGCTTTGCTAACAACCATCACTTATGGTCTATGTTAGCTCAAGACTTTAGAAATAATTTAAAAGGTCATATCAAAGAAGTTAGACAGAACTCACTTGATCGTAACGGTGAAAATCTTTATACCTCTAAAAACTCAGGACAGTTACTTTTAAACTATGCTTATCTCTATATGAGTCAAAAGGGCATACCTTTAGGTAGTAAAGCTGGACAAAGTATATTAGCAGATATAAGAGGACAAGTACGGTCAGAGTTTGAAAGACTTGAACTAGGTGAGAACTATATTAGTGATGAAGAGATTAGATCAGACTTAGGAAAATATGTCCAGACTGCATACAAACAGTATAAAAATGGAGACATTGACAGAGATAGATGGGAGAAAACTCTTCACGCATGGCATATTTTTCAGAATGGTTCTGTTGTAATAGGTGAAGATAAAAAACATTTAGATTTAAGTAAGGTAACTAACAGAACTAAAAAAAGATGAATGGACAATGAGCTATGATGCTCTATTAGATTATGTTAATTTTGATTCAGCTGATGAAGCTGAAGACTTTTTAAATATCGCAGTCTTAGATAAAAATGGTGATCCTTTATTAAAAAAAGATGGAGTAACTCCACAAGAGCTTTTACTTGACAAGCATTCAGCTATTAAAGATTTAATTAATACAAAAATTAAAAGGAAACTGGATAATGCACAAGTAGCAACTGAAAATAATATTAGAAGTGAACGTAGAAATACTTTAAATAGTATTACTTCTGACATAGAGGAAGCGACTAGAACAGGTGACTTTAGTACAACTTTATTAAACCCAGAATGGGTAGCTAGTAGCTTTAAAGCTGTCAGTGGTGACGAGTATAAAAACACTACTGAACAAAGTGACGTTTTTCACTTTTTTAAATTATGATCCAGCACTTTATGGAAATAATTTTGCCAAGCAGCAATTTATAAAAAGTGAGTATATAGAAGGTGATATAAACGGTGCTCATTATCATATTGGTCAGCTAAAGAACATACCAGAAGGTTTTGCTGGCGTACATGAATCAATAAACTCACTTAGAACATACGGTTTTAATAGCACTAAATTGAAAACTATAATAGCTGCAGAATTTAGTTCTAATTTAAAAGCAGACGTAGCTATACGTAAAGCTTTTCAAAATACTGGTGATGTATCTACTATGACTGATGTAGCACTAGCTAGATTTATGGATTTACATTTAGATTTTGCTGATATTAAGAATCCTACTTTACGTTATCAAAAAACTTATGAAGCTTTAAAAGCAGAAATTAAAGAAGGATTTGATAAAGGTATAGGATTGTTTGCTGTAACTAAAGAAAGTCCAAATGATTTTGGTTTTAAATTTGAATACTTTAATCAAGACTTAAATCCAACTGAGCTCATATCTCAAGCTGATATGCAACAATTAGTATTATATGACTTTGATCAACCAGAAGGTGTAGCTTACAGGCGTGCTGATCTTACTACTGTTATAGAAAAAAACTTAAACAGACTGGTTACTTCTAATGATATTAAAGGTATCATGAAAACATTTTTACAAGGCACTGTTGTTAACACAGAACTACCTCTTAATTTAAAAAACTTTGTGGTAGAAGCACGTAAGATATATCCAAACATGACTACTCGTGACGTCATGAACGAAGTACTGACAGTTATAACAGCTGATGAAGAACGTGGTTATAATAAATATAAAGATACTACATGGCCGATGAATAACGAAGACTTAACTAAAGATATTTGTGGAGTTTCTTACAGCAATTCAAGGCATAATCAAGTTGCATGTATTAATAAAGTATTAAAAAATAATGGAATTGATCTCAACGCAGTATTAGGAGAAAGATGGAAGACGAATTAAATCTAGAAAACGCTGCTGAGATCGCTTCTAATACTATTGATAGCATTTCAGACGCAGGGAATCTAGAACTCAAATATACACAACCCGAAGTTGTAGAACCAGAGGTTGTTGAGCACAAGTATGCTGCACCTTATAACAGTGAAATAGGTAAAAGTTCAGTTGACTTAACTAACAAAGAAGCTCAAGAACAAATGAGCAAAGAGTATAATGCTTGGTTTCAACATGGTTTAAGTTTTGGTACAGTTGATGAAGCTAAAAAAGTTGAACGAGATAGAATGAAGAACGCATGGTATCAAAAATATCATGGCATGGATGCTTCAGCATATAAAGAAATCAAGGATGGTGAACCTAAAAAAACTATGTATGGATATGATGCCAACTTACAAGGTTTAGGTGATCAGCTAGATAACACATTCCAAGGACTGTCTGCACCCGGATTAGGTGTAGCAGACTTTGCTATGGATGCTGTCGGGTTATTTCCCGGTGGAGATAAGTTAGATGATAAGTGGGATCAAGCTACTAAGTTAGATAACCCTATACACCAAGCTATACGTAGTGTCTCTTCAGTTGTAATACCTTCTATTATGACTGGTGGTGCTACTAACAGCATACTAGGTAAAGTAGGTGTTAACAAACTACCATTCTTTGCTAAACATTTAACACGTTTAGGTGCATGGACATTAGAGTCACAGATCATAGCTGGTATCAGTGATACAAGTGAAGATCATAACGCAGCTAAAGTAGTGTCAGATTTAGTCCCCGGACTATTTGGTCCACAAGGATGGCTACCATTACCAGAAGCATGGAAAACAGCAGACGGAGATAGTCCAGCTGTACGTAAAAAGAAAAACATGTACGAGGCTGGAGCCTTGTCTTGGATAGGTGTAGCACTCGGTGCATTTATTGACATGAAGAGTGCTGGTAAGCCTGCTGCAAAAGAGATGCGGTGGTTTACACCTAAAGATGAACAATCTTCTAAGTACTTACAACAAGAACTATTTAAAGGAGCAGATAATGATAAGCTCATACGTATACAAGAAATTAACGAACTACTATCTACTAAACAATTAAGTAAACAGAATGAGAACATTCTTATTAATGAACTAATATCACTTGAAGATGAGGTAGGTCTAATTAATGGTATGGATGACGCAATTCGTAGATCTGATTTACGAGCTGTAGATGAAGCTGACACAGCTGCTAGAAGAAAAGCTAACAACCCAGATCAGTTAGAACTAGATCTAGGTATTGATCCTGATTTAGCACCTGAGATCTTTGATCCTAATGTAACTGCTAGACAAGTACCGCCTGCTGGTAATGTAGCACGTAACATGGCAGATACTACTGCAATTAAAGCTGGTACATCCAAAGGAGACCCAGCACCTGTAATTACAGAGGCTATGAGAGCTAAAGGTCTGATGGTAGGTTCTACGTCCCGTGGAGCCGTTATGGGACTTGCGGAGGCTGGTAGAGGTATCGGAAGATTTGATGCCCTTGTAGACGGTTTTAGATACACCTCAGAGCAAATGAACTCTGCAGCGTGGGCTATCTACAAAGATATTATTTCAGCTGACAATATAGAAGATGTAAGAGCTTTATTCCTAGATAATAGAGATGTTAAAAACATGCTACTAGGTAGGTTTAGAGTCGAAACAATTAACGAAGAGCAAGCTCGTGGTGCTGCATTTGCTATGAGAGATCTAATAGATAGATTTCTAGGTAGGGATGTAACTACAGCATCTGCTAGAGTTATGGATACTTCTGGTAGAGAGATTAACACACTTGCTGAATCACTTACAGAAGTAGGTGGGTTTGTTGATGATGAACGTGTGATGAACTTAATACTTGACAAGCTACAATTCTTGATGGATGAGTATGCACTTAACAAGTATATATCTGGTTGGCAGTTACGTAACAAGAACTGGTTTGACCAAGTACCTCCCGGTGAATTAGATAATGTTATCGACAGATTAACAAAAGAATTTACATCTGCTGAAAACTCTATACATGCGAAGAACTTAAGATTTACTAAAACTCTAAAAGCTTTGAAGAAGAGTCAGCCAGAAGCTATACGTCCTTTGATGGATGCTTTTGCACATACTGATGGAGATGTAGACAGTTTAGCAAAACTATACAAGTGGACTGAACAACAGGTTACACCATGGGGAGCTATCAAAAGCCCTAACCCTAAAGAGATGAATCTATTTGCTAGAGGACTCTGGGGTATTAACATGAACAATACTTTATCAGGTAAATCACCTTTGAATGCTGCTGTTGGTAACGCATACCAGCTACTTATTAAACCAATCACTGGTTTCTTAGGTCATGGATTCTGGGGAGTGTTTGATAAAAACTTTGATGGATTACGTAGGACTGTATACTATCATGGTGCTGTATGGGAAACTAATAGACGAGCTTTAACTGATGCGTTTAGTCAGATGAAACGTGCTCATAAAGATCCAGACTCTATGTTAAAGATATACCGTAAAGATTTTAGATTACGGGCTGATAAGACTAAGAAGATTTTGGAAGAGATGCGTGGTGTATACGAAGCTGACGGCAACGTAGGTATGCTTAAGCAGATTGATCTAGCTATTGCTATGAACAGTATTGCTAAGATTCCGGGTTTACGTTATGGTATGACAGCTCTGGTATTTCCAGATGCTTATACTTCTAGCTTACTGGGTACATATGTAACACGTATGAGAGCTTACGATGAGGTATTCTATGAGTTTGGATTTCCAGACTGGACACGTATCAAGACAGCAGAGAAAAGAATAGCACAGCAAATGTTTGATGAGAACGGACTTCCTAAAGATCCTATACTTAAAGCATTAGCTGGTGAGATACAATTAAACTTAGATGATGGTTTGTCTAAATGGATTAACCAAGCTACTACAGCATATCCTGTAAGTAAGTATCTTCTTATGTTCCCACGAACACAAACTAACTGGGTCAAAAATGCTTCGTCGTGGACTCCTATTAGTATGATTCCGGGAATGAATAAGTATAGTAAAACTATTTATGCTCGTACTGATGAAGACATTGCTAGAGCGTTAGCAGAACATGGTATAGATATGGCTAGCACTCCAAACGCTAGAGCTATCTTTGAGAACCTTAGAGCAGACTACACTGGACGATTAATGTTTAGTGGTATGATGGTTAGCTCTTTGTTTAGTTACGCTATGTCTGGTAACATACGTGGTAATGGTCACTACAACGCTTCACGTAGACTGAAAGAAAGAGACCAGTTTGGCTACGAACCTAAGACAATTAACATTGGTGGTAAGTGGGTCAGCTATAAAGGCATGATTGGACTTGATCAGATGTTGAGTACACTAGGTGACTTAGCATACTACAGTAAAGATCTGAATGAAGCATTACTCGAAAACTGGCAAGCTAAACTCACATGGACGTTATCTGCAAGTTTCTTAAATGAGACACCTTTATCTAGTTTGGAACCTATGATTTCTATAATCAATGGTGACTTACGTGGATTTAACAGATTAACCACACAGATGATTAGAGCTACTATTCCTTTGTCTAGTGGTTTAGGTGTGTTAACTAATGCTATTGAGTCTGCACAAAAAGATATAGATGGCGAAGTCATTGAGTATCTTATGAACAGGCTGCCCGGGCTGAAAAACATGTTACCTAACCAGATTGATATTTGGACTGGTTTACCTTTAAATGATATTGATAATCCTTTCTTAAAAATACTTAACTCAATAAGTCCATTCCAAGTAAGTAGTGGCTATCCTCCAGATTTATACGAAACATATAAAGGTAAGAAAGTTACAGCACAAGAAGTTATTAATTGGTTACAACAAGAAGTTAACTATGCTGGACTTGGTAAACTTAATATGGATTCTACTGGATCATATAAGTACAGTACAAAAGAAAGAGAAATGATAAACGGTAAGATGGGTAGTTATGAGATGTGGAGACAGATTGTACCTTTAATGTTTGATAAGCAATATGCAGATCAATTAAAGAAACTACGTCTACATAGATTATCAGGTGCTGATCTAAATAATGAAGATATAAAACTTAAACTTAAATTACTTCCTGTATATAAACATATTGATAAGATTGTTAAAAACTCTCAGAAACTTGCTGAAAGTGAGTTAAAGATTGGTGGAGATATGATCTTAGATCAAGAATATGTAGATCAATACATGGAGAAGGGTGACGTAGATTCTGCTGTTTCAACACAGAAGAAGAATACTGAAACTCAAAAACTTTTACAATACAATAACAACTAACAATAATGGCTGTTACAGAAAATTCGTATACGGGTAATGGTTCCACCACCAATTACTCTTTTACATTTCCATATCTAAAGTCAACTGACGTACAAGTACAGGTTGACGCAACTGTGACTACTGCGTGGGCATTTGCCAACGCTACCACGGTACAATTTAATACTGCTCCTTCAAACGGAGCCAAAATCAAAATACTTAGAGATACGAACGTCGATAGTTTAGCAGCCACCTTTTATGCTGGATCTTCAATTAAGTCAGAAGATCTGAATGATAACTATACACAAAACTTATATAAAACTCAAGAGGTAGGAGCAAGGTACTTCAGTACAACTGGTGGAACCATGACTGGAGACTTGACTCTTGGTGAAGATGTAACAATAACTTTTGAAGGTGCTACA
>JACLAC010004417.1_pt1 | contig 20987 bp, 13 predicted proteins | sample 8027881 | NCBI WGS metagenome assembly JACLAC01 (sample SAMN15725517, study PRJNA655200) | protist metagenome | isolation source: fluorescence activated cell sorting (FACS) single amplified genomes of... | place: Spain: Blaines Bay Microbial Observatory, Mediterranean Sea | collected 2016-01-19 | reverse complement strand
AATGGAAAAGTACATTATATTACTGCTTTATACAGCCAGTGCCACTTTACCAGCTACCCAGTGATCGTAAGAGATGAGGATCATCCCCAGAGGCTGACCGAAGATACAAAAGGTGAACCAGAAAATGGCATTCCCAAAGAGGGCATTGTCGTAACGCCTATCTACCCATTTTGTGAAAGTTGTTAGTGGGGCTTGTATCAGCATACCTGTGAATGCGTGTATACCGACTCGTTTGAAAGGGAGCGATAGGATGACTTCATGCGCTACCGCTGAGAAGAAAAACACGACAAATGTTGCACCGAGTTTGCCAGTACCAGATCGTAGCATGGGATAATACAAATGCCGCAACATCCAATTATGAACAGGTAAGTTCCAGTGGCGCCAGTATGTCTCGATTGTACGTGCATTCCACCAATCCTTGTAAAATTGTCTGTCACCAAAACAGGTGAGTTCCGCACATAAATTGAGCCATAAATGGAAGTAAAAATAAAACATAAGTAACCATACATAGGTATTAGGAACACTTATCTTCAAAATGGTCGTTAAAATATTTGTTAGATCCATATTATCTACAGCAATTACCGCCTCCATAATTGCAGGTTTCATGTATTGTTCAATACCAAATAGCATCAATCCAGACACAATGATCATCCGAAAGACAATAGTAAAAACATGCTTCCAACGAGTGCGCGGAGACTCAGGATAGTTCAGTTGATAAGTGAGTGAAGGCACACAAATGAAATGAATCAAATTACCTAATGTCAAATTTTGTGGATATTTGAGATATGGAGGTTTAATATCTTTCACTTCTGTAAATTGTGATGATGATAACGGCTTCTTATTGTCATCGTACCCACTACCACTATTTGTTCCAGTTCCAGCTAATAAATTTTCAGAGCTATTTTTGCGTTGTAATGTCTTCTTATGATTACCACGAAGGTCCTTATTAGCATGCGCATAAGAAATTAGCTTCATCCACATAATCACAGACTGGAACAGATACAACATACGACCACCCCAGTGTGCAGTACTCCCCCACACCCACACGCACGGGATGACAATATTGAGAAACCCAACAACCAAATTGATAACCAATACAGAACGTTCTGATAAATTTGTATAACGATAAAACTTCTCTAGTCTCCAATGGATCAGTATTTGCGTACACCATGAAAAAAGACTAATACCAGGTTTACTTAGTGCCCAATCGAGTAAAGACGAATGCCCCTCAGTTGCAGACAGAATATTCTTCCAGGCAGGAAGGAAGCCGTACTTGGTGTGTGAATCAACAATAATACGCAGGTTACTCAGCACAAATACGATGAGGGCTAAATTGAAAAAGCCACGGTAATTGATCTCTCCTTGCCCCCTCTCGTGAGAAAGTGGCGACCAATTCGATTTGGTGTGCATTGGCTTGTAGGCCGGAAAGTCTTTGATCGGTCGGCGTTTCTTCGTTCCACCAGGAGTGCTTGGTGCAAGCACAATGTCTGACTTATTATTGTTACCACTACCACTAATGCTGGTAACTTCCTTTGCATTTCCTCTTCTACGCAGCTCATTTCCTGAAGGAATTTCTATCGACAGATTTCCCGGCTTTGCTTTGGATACAGCGGAGTATGAGCTAGAGCTAGGAGCACACGACTCGTCATTGTATGCCTCACCCCCTCGAGCCTCAAGCACCTTTCGAGCGAGCGCCTGTCGAGACACAGACTTCTGGAGAGCGAGGTTACTGCTTCGCACTCTTCTCAGCAGCACTGGTGACAAGTCCCCACCCGCAGGCTCAGGGAGGTCCTCTATGAAAGGTGCGGTGTCGCTTGTTTTCGTGGTGCCAATTGTTCCGAGGATGCCACTCGCGTCGTGCATGTCAGCTATCTCAGGCTCACCCTTGGTCAGCTCCGTGAAGGCGCAACCCTGCTCCAGCATTTCCAGCCACTGCTGCGCCTCGGCCTTCTTCTCCGTGGACACGCGCACCATGAGAGCCATGGCCGGGGAGTAGTCATCGTTGAAGTCTGCGAAGGAGTCGTCCAGTGGGTCCTCCGCCTCGTCAGCATCAGATCGGGCCAGGTAGATGGAGATGACATGGAACTGGCCGTTCTTCTTGGTGCCTTCGGCTCTGACTACACAATGTGACAGGTCAAAGGTTCGGCGTGGTCTTGACTCTGACTCATCGCCGTAATAAGACAACGTGTGACCTTGTAAGCTGAAGTAGCGTAAGCCCCAGCGGCTGGCATATCCTATCTCGTGATCACGCCACTTATGCAAGTAACCTCGCTTGACGATAGAAAGCGTCGCAGTGTCAAGCTCCGTATTAAGCCGGGTGACCTCCGACTCTAGCTCCGCGTTCTGTTGGAGGAGCAGCTCAAAGCCCTGAAGCTGGCTCTTGAGATAAGAAATCTCCTTCTCCTGAGGGGTCTTTGTCTTCCTCGACGCTTGTTTGCTGCCAGGGCTGCTCATCTTCGTCGTTGCAACAAATAGACGACTGACAAGCCTCTTGGCGCAAAAAGAGGATAAACTACCAGAACGCTTCGAACGAAGAGGGGAGGGTCTCTAAAGGTCCGACTTTTCGCAGGGGAAGAGGGCCCTCAAGAACGGCGCCCTCAGAGTATTTCATTTTTTCATATAAGAACTGATTACTTTTGACCCTTCTATTTTAGTTAGTGAATCATGAGTGGCATGGATTTAAGTGGCGCAGTAGACCTCAACAGCCTCGGCCCTGGTGGCGTTCCTCAGTCTCAGGAGGAGATGCAGCAGAGACAAGCACAAATGGCGGAACACGAGGAGCAGCGCTTACACATCCTTGGTCAAATCATGGACAGTGCTGCCGCTGACAGAATGAAGCGCCTCAACCTCACGCGAAAGGACAAGGCCCGCCAGATTGAGGACAGCCTCATCAAGGCAGCCACCTCCGGCCAGCTAAAAGGCAAGATCACAGATGAACAGTTAGTGCAGATGCTCGACGGAGCTGCTGGGGCTGACCAGGGGCAGAAGATCTCAATACAGCGCAGAAACTATGGCATGGACAGCGACAGCGACGATAACGACGACGACCTCATGTAAATGTGTGTGTAAGTTAGTCACAGGGGCAAAGTTCGAAAGCGAGGAGGGAAGGTTGCATTCAAATGCAATGCACAAAGGGAAGGGCGGGTCTTAGATTCCGTGTGTTCATTTATTGCACGCAGACAGAAAGCTACCACGTGTCTTCTTTTCCACGCGTTGCATGCATGAACCAACCTGCCACCATTCTCGCAAAGATAATTTATGCCTCTTGGTGCGTGTTTATTCGGAGACTGTATAAACAGGGTGGGACTCGAAGCGCTCGATCCCACCCCGCCTTCTCTTTCCTAGCTTATATTCTGCTAGTACTGCTGCCATGGAATAAAAATGTTCAAAGCTTAAACAAAGTGTTCATAGGTCGCAGTGCCGCAGTGCGATGCATCTTCTTCCTCCCTCCCTCTTTCTCCCCTCCCTTACCCCCTCGAGGTGCCTTGATTGTTTCTGTGTGGTGAATTCGACTTGAGATAAAAGTACAAAGCTACAGTTAATTGATCACATCAAAACCAATCATACATAAATCACAGATGGGCACAAATGGCAACGGTAGTGGAATGGTTGGAAAGGTGCCATCAGTGATGCTTACTATTCCTCCGAACCGCTGCAGTATTCTTGCTACCGCCACCACCACCACCACCACCACTCTGTCTCGGAGCGCTTTCTGCAGTGGCACTTCGCAGGAGTACCAGGAGGAAGGAGGCTGCCGCCACGCAGGTGATGAACATGACGAAGATGCCATGTGGGTTGTCTTGGTCTTCTGCTCCGTGCCATTGGTATCGCATTTCAAACGCAGTGATACTGGGATGCCTCGTATCTCCCTCGGACACCTTATTGCTCGCCGCTTTGTAAACAGTCTCTTGTTGGACTCTGACAAGATTGTACTTGTCCTTGGAGAAGGTCAGTACGAGTGTTTCCAGGCTCTTCTTGGCTTTGCTGTCATACACTTTAATCCAAGGCACTAGCAAGGAGTTTCCAAATGTGAGCTGAATCTTGAGGTCAGAAGAATCATTCACATACCGGGCATGTCCAACACCACCGCCTCGGGCTGGTATGGGGGTATGAAAGATGAACTTGTCACTCTCCCCAAAACGCGGCATTTGTGCTGGCGATATCTCCATCATGCTTGTTTTCCACTCATTGTGTAAACTCTGGTAAGTACCTACCACGCGGTCCCCGCCGAAGTACGCGAGAGCTGGAGACAGCAGCAGTAGCAAACAGAAGAGCAGAAAGCACGCTCTGTACATAGTTAGTTGAAATTTTGGGCAAATTCTGTATAGCACTTGACTTCTTGTGTGCACGATCTTACACTTACTGCAATCTTGTTCTCTGCTCGAGTTTAATACGCATGCTATGATGCGATGTCTGCAAGTCTGCTTGATGAGGGGACGACCCCACTTTTCATGGCCAATTCTCCTTGGCCTTTTGAATGAAGTGTTCAACCGCACAGATTGCATCAAAAGCTTTCAAACTAGTAAAAATGGCTGCTTTTTTTGCATCAGACCTCGTCGTTGGTTGCTGGGCTCTGAAGGAGTGCACGATGGGCGTGCTTCAGGAGGTAGTCCAGGTCAGTGGAGGCATCGTGCCGACTGTCTTGGCGCTTTGGGGCGTCTTGCAAGTCTTAAGCATACTTCTCAATGCCATCAAGCGCTTGAGAGAGCGCGCCTTGTTGCCTATCCACAAGCGTGACTTAACTGCCACTCAGTGGTGTCTCTACTTCACATCCATCATACTCATGATGTACAAGGAGGGCTACGAGGCATTCCAACTAAAATGGGCACCTCTCGTGGTCAAGAGAGCATTCATGCTAGGCTCTAGCCCGGAGTACCCCTTGACAGTAGCAAACGTGCTGTTGGCAGGGCCCTACGCAATGGGCCTGTTCGGGGCCACTCGAAATCGCATGATTGTGAGTTGGTCAGTGACCATCGGTGTAACGGCGTTGGTGCGAGTGGTGAAGAAAATGCCGTACCCGTATCGAAATATTGTGGATGCTGGTGTAGTGTTTGGGCTCAGTTATGGCTCCATGGCGCTACTATATGCATTTGTAGATACACTAAAAAGCGGAGTGCTACCAAATGTAGACCCGTGTTTTGTTGAATTCTCGACTGGCAGTGATGGTGAAGGGAGTCACGTCGAGCTTTGAGTTAGAGAACTTCTTCGGTTTTTGTCTTCTTTGTTAATAGCAATTACATTTTGTGAAAATATGTACAACTAACATGACACATCACACTCACTCATTCACTCACTCCATCTCTCACATCACGCCTCAAGTTGAAGTCTTCTTTCTAGGCTTCTTGATGGTACTGGTTGCCTTGTTTGATTTCTTCTCCTTCTTTGGCAAGCCTGCAGAAGCTGTCTCTTGTTCTGATGATTGCTGCTTCTCAATACTATCACTGGCTTCGTTTGCATCAGAGCCATGCAATTTCACATAGGCTGCACGCATTTGATCCACAGTTGTTTGGAAGGCTCCACGATCTTTGTCACCTGGGTTTTCCTTGATAAAGGTGCCAATAATTTCTGTTGCTTCTTCAAGCACGCTACTGTAGGCACTTGGGTTGATCAAATCTTCTAATAAACCAGAATTATGTGGCAGAATATTATCGAGTAACTCTGGACGTGTTTTGGATAAATCGACAAGAGAATCTTTAAATTGTAATGCAATACCTAATATTCCTTGCATTCTCATCCATGCCATGGCGGTATTTTTCTGTAAATCCAGTTTACCATAAGATAAGCAACCGTAACGTTTGGTAGTTTTGTGTGCATTCAAAAGTAAATGCGAGGCAGTATGCAATCTATCTAATAAAATTGGTAACAGATTCAAATCAGCTTTCTTCTGTACTTCAATTGCATAAGTCAACAAATTAAGACCTAATTGCATTTGGGCATCATTGTATACACTCAATGCAGCAAACTCCCATGAACCATCAGGATATTGTTGAAAGAGTATAGATGACTTTCCTGTAGTGTCTTTGACGGTATCACTATCATATGCAAACTTGCCCATTTTCTCTTGCAAACGACGAAATTGATCATAAGAGGCTAAATGCAATGATTCCATATCACGTATATTTATAGGGCCCAACACCCTATACACCATACCCCAGGGCAATAAAGTCAAGCCGCGCCATTTACCACCTTCTTCGATTTCCATATCATGCACACCTTGCATGTCTATGTAGATGCCACCAGTAAATGCATGAGGAGTGCTGGCTTTATTCTTCAGTATTGTGCTAGCAATTTTAGGGTTTACACTATCCTGGTCACCATCTTTGTTATAAATTGATGTTGGTGTGAACATGTTTGCACCATTCCCAACGACCGTATTCGTGATTAAAATGGCATTCCCTTCGCTCATTTTATCAGTGCTTATACCTGCGAAATCAACACGAGGCAGAAATACGTGAGGATATAAAGGTGCTTGCATTGTCTTGAACCACGGATACGCTATCATCTGGAAATTCATATGTGTCACATCTGGTCTTATACTAACACCATTTTGAATTGTTTTCTTAAATGACGATGATGGTGAATGGAATTCATAAGTATCTTCACGATAATGTTCACATTCACGAAGATAGCGTGTAGGGTTCCAATCCAAATCAGTATGCGACAACAACAAAGAATTACGTGGAAGTGAATCTAAAATTGCTTCACCATATGTATGCATAATCCACCCACTTTTACTTCTATCCATAATAGCATAACGATCTTTCACTATCATAGCAAAACAGATGACTAACAATGCATATTCTACAGTCTCTGAAAATGTAGATGTAATTGAAGTGCGCACAAATTTACATAGAAATGCTGCACCTACACCAGCAAGGGTGCATAGAATGATATGTGGCTGAATCCAAAAACGAGCATGTACAATAAAAGGCATCGGCGAGTTCAATGGGAGGTTAGAAAGCACCCCATGCCATACCAAGATATAAAATAACCATGTGCCCAGAAATATATTGTACAACAAACGACCACCTCGTTTGACTGTCTGGCGTGAGCCAGATGGTGATGTAGTTTTCAAGTACTTTTCCTTCAATGTGAGCTCCTTCTTCTTCTTTTTGTTGTTGTTGTTGTTGTTGTTGTTGTTGTTGTTGTTGTTGTTGTTGTTGTTGTTATTATCTTTTTTGCTGTTGTCAACAAAAAGAAAGTCGTCGTCATCGGTATTGCCTTTGCGTGGGCTTAGCGAAGAATCGGGATCCTCCTTACTGCCACCACTTTTCTTTTTGTTCTTTCCACCAGCTTTAGCGGCTTTCTTGTTGGCTCCACCTCCTTTCTTAGTCGTTGCTGTATTCGCAGTAACGGGAGACGGTGACGTCATAGTAGCATTTTTATTGATATTAGGACTAGGAATAGGACTAAGACCTGCAGCCGGGGTAGAGACATTTTTTGACGAGCCAGATGGGGTTGATGCAACTTCTCCACCTCCTCCTGGTCCTGAGAATGAATAGTTTCCCACAGCCACACTGAGTGCAAGTAGAGGAAAGACAGAATGGAATGTCTCCGAGCTTGTATGTTGGAAATACAGCCATATTCTCTCGACAAAGCCTTCTGTCTCTGCTCTGTCAATGCCAAGTTTGAAGGTACCGTACTCTGCTCTAAAGATATGCGTGAGAATTCCCCTCCAATCGTCAAGATTTCCCCAGGAGCCCTTGGCGGGATACACTCGTGCTAAATATACTTGCAATACATAAGGACTCACACCTGCTAGAAACGCAGCAAAAGAGCCTGCAAACAAAGAAGTCAAGCGCCCTTGTGTCATCATAACGGGCCATGCTAGAAAGACCACAGCTGGAATGAGCACAACGAGAAAGATGAGACTGGCATGCTGGTTTGCAAAGGCAAGACCAGAAAAAAATGCACCGCAATAGATTGTCCACAACATCCTAGCTCCAATGCTTTGCTTTTTCTTCTCATCCTTGCTATTGTTAAAAGAATGATAGGATGCCAGAAGTGTGGCCACCTTGCACGTGAACATAAGGGTGCAGGCACAGATGAAGTTGTTGAGTGCAAAGACTTCTGCGGACTGCGAGGCATACTCCCACGCCAAGGGAGAGAATGCAAAGAGTACCGCTCCAAACACAGCAGATGGGGGCACACTGTCCCTGTCAACATAAGTATCAGTATCAGTATCAGTATCAGTATCAGCATCAGCATCAGCATCAGCATCAGTATCATGACTCTTCTCGTCGAGAAGGTGTAGGATGTACCCTGAGCACTTGGCAATCATGAGAACGGTCAGGGACGCGAGGATGGCGCACATGTGGTTGACCTTCCATGCATACGTAGGACTGTGATCCACCACCAATTGGTAATATCCAGATTCATTATTGCTGTTGTTGTTATTGTTTGATGGTATCGATACAGACGACTCTGACGTGAACCCTTGCAAGTACATGCGAGGAACAAATGTCAGCTTACCAGCCATGTAGGACAGCAAAGAAAACAGTGGATAACCTGGAGGATGTGAGATACCAAAGACGCATGAATTGCCGAGGAGTTCACCTGAATCACCTCCCGGCACAGAGGGAAGCAAAGTCACGTGGTAGACGATGTAAACCGCGCCAAAGAGGACAAAATGATGCAGTTTCATCATGGCTACTACGTCTCCTTCTAGGTTTTGTTCACACTGAACGAGCCACTGCGTGCAGAAATGCAAAAGGAGAGCCTGTGGGGTTGGTTACGAATGATTGAATGATGGATTTTTGACCCCTTTTTTTGAGATCTGGAAAAATCGTCCCCCCTGATTTTAAAGTGCCATTCCCAAGGATTTAGAGGTTTAAGTCTCAAGTTTATGATGAGAGAAGTCACGTGATGCGATGTGATGATGTGATGTGATGTGATGTAACTAGAGCTTTTGATAGAAACATATTTATATGCGAAAATTGATAATGAAAATTGGTTGAAAACTCATGAGAAAAGTAGTTTAGATAAAAATGTGAATCGCCAATTTTCCTCCGATTCTTCATATTTCTCTAGAAAGTTGTGGAACATCAAAGCTCGTGTAGATCAGTGGTTAGATCGTCGCCTTTACACGGCGCAGGCCGGGGGTTCGATTGCAAAAAAGAACATATCCCTCCATGAGTACATTCCTTTTTGCCAGCCACATCACACACTGAAGATAACACTGTTTGCGGCGAGAAATAATGTATTATCTCGAGAAATTCTATGGTTACCAACGTTTTTATTTATGCTTGAGATGGGGATGTAGAGTACCCAGATAACCTTAGTTATAACGTACAATTGAACCTAACAAGACCACAGAGTGAGAGATGCGATTTGGTCTGTGGACACACACAACCAAAACAATGGTACAAAAAAAATACATCACTACATTAGGCGGTAAAAATGAGAAGTGGAAAGAATCCACCGTAGCATAAAACGAAAAATACATTGTCACCATACACCATACCCCACTCGTCCCCGACACTCTTTTGTTAATGTCCGTTTGCCAAAAGGCCAGAATAAAAAAATAATGTATTGATGTATGGAAGAGCGGGGCATCGATCCCCGTACCTCATCGATGCTAACGATGCGCTCTACCATTTGAGCTACACTCCCATGTGATACATAACAATCCTCATCCGGGCTTCCCACGTTCTCACGAACCGTAGTACTAGCCGGACCAGCAAGCGCTTAACTTCCGAGAGCGGATGGGATCGGGTTTATTTCGCCAGTGTATGAAGGATCATAACCGTTCCACGAATGTCAACTTTATTTATAACAATAATTATTTGGTTTCTATTTTCATTTCGTTTCTATTTTCATTTCATTTTCATTTTGAGCTCCCAAGCGCTCCATTCATAAGTATCCCCACACCACGCATACATGTTCCAGCCTGAGATCGCGCCAATGGTTGCTCAGATACCAAATATCAGCGCCCATGAGTTCTTTTCCAGAGTGCCAGACGGCGTCTGGAATCTGTTCTCGAGCTGGACAGATCTTGACGACTACGAGAGTCTTCAGCAGTGTGGGGTGAACTGGATCAATAATTTGCGCGAGTACACACACCGTGCAGAGCCGCTCTTTGATCTGTTCACGTCAGTAAAGTCCCTACGCTTTGTAATCTTTGTAAGGAAGATCGATGTGCCAAGGGGCTGGGAGCTGCATTTGTTCCTCAAGGATCACTATGACAAAGACAAACACAAATCTCTTACCCACAATGCCAGTTTTGCCAAAGTCTGCATAGATGGAGATCTGGATATTGCGAGGGCCATGGTGGAGAGGACTCAAGTGGATCTGGAGGCGAGGAATGAGGATGGCAGCACACCACTGCTCACGGCAGCATTCAAGGGCCTCCTCCCTGTAATGCAGTATCTATGTAAGCAGGGGGCTGACAAGGTGGCGAGGGATAATAGTGGCTGGACACCACTGCACTTGGCAGCAAAGAACCCACGCCATAGCCACCTCCCTGTGGTGCAGTATCTATGCGAGCAGGGGGCTGACAAGGTGGCGAGGAGTACTCGTGGCAGGACACCACTGCACTTGGCAGTATACCATGGCCACCTCCCTGTGGTGCAGTATCTATGTGAGCAGGGGGCTGACAAGGAGGCGAGGGATGGTAATGGCTGGACACCACTGCTCAGGGCAGAACCAGCTGGCAAACAGGATTTCGATGAAGAGATGGAGAAGGAGAAAGGCTGGCAGCTAAGAAGAGGCCGTCTACCACCCGTCATCGAGTACTTGAAGCAAGTTGCCTGAAGCAAAATGATACATGGGAGAAGAAAAAATTAAGTCCACACAATATTTCCTTAATTATGTATATCGACATCATAGCATCTCCAAGATAGTTCTTGGTTAAAACACATCACATCTCGCCCTCATTGCCTTCATCACCATTCATCGCCCCCTCTCTCATGTATCAACATCATAAAAAAAACTCTCAAGAAAACTTGGTGAATTGACTCACGATGATATCAGGTTCTTTGCCCAGTCCTCGGTGCTGCCACCACTAGCTCTAGCGGTGTCAAAGAGATTTTGTAAGGTGTCGCTCTGGTCTTTAGAGATACCCTTATCGACAGCATTCTTCAGTTCCTTGGTTGCTAAATCTTTGAGTGGACTGTCTCTATTCGCATTATTCCAATCCACTTCACCATTGAAAAATTCATGTGCTTTGATCGTCTTCTCATCGGTCAAACGATTCTGATTATTTGCACTCAAGAGTTGTGAAATAATGACTTGTGCTTCTTTATGCAAAGAATTCTTGTTGTCATAAGCAATAGGATTCTTAGAAGGATTAGCAGCATAGGCTGCAATTCTACTATAAGTAGCAATTTCATTCTTGTCTGCAAAAGGACTCTCACCATCAGTAAGAATTTCATAGCAAAGAACTCCTAATGCCCAAAAATCAACAGTCTGATCATGGCCAGCTTGACTCAATTGTTCTGGTGCCATATAATTACTGTTTCCACAAATCGTATAAGTTTTACAACCATTCTGAAGAGCATCTTTACCCATCACTTTACTCAAAGTAAAATCAGCAAAAGATAATTTACCATCAGAAGTCACCAAGATACCCTCCGTATTTACATTTCTATAGATAATTCCCGTGGCATGTATCGTCCATAATGCTTGTGCTACAGCGGAGATAATGTATTTTGTGCAAGCTTTCATATCAATCGATGATGATAATGACGATGATGATCCAAACTGCAGGACAGTAAAAAGATCACCGACCATCGGACGATCATATAGCAAATGCAATGCATTATTTTCCCTATACACGGACATCAACTTGGGAATATATTGGGCAGCAACACTTTGAAGACTCAAACCTGACACCATACGTGATGCTTCAAGCATCGTTGTGACAGGATCCTTCCTCAATAGATTATCAACTTCAGACAAAACAAATGTTTTGACACTTACATTCGTATCATTGTAATTTGCTTTCTTTGACTTGGTACTGCTACTGCTATTACTACTTTGCAGCAAAGCACCAAAAGTACCTATACGCAAGCGTGAAATGTCTGTTTCTTGAATGAATCCATGGCACGAAACTTGCAAAAAGGAAGGTGGCGCAACCGATGATGGTCGCCTCAACTTTTCCTTTGTTTGCTTGTGTACTTTTTGCATGGATGACAAAGTTTCTCCAAATGTAGCTTCAAACTTAGTACGAGAACAACTCAATACTGTGCAATCTTCTTTCACAACCAAAGAATAATTCACAAATTCACTTGTACCATCACTATTTGCGCCATTTTCTCTTAGTAAACTTGATAAACCAAATAGAGTTCCAGGACCCAGAATTTCTTTGTTCTTGTAAGGAGTCATACGTGATGCACCAGTTGATTTCGTGCTACCTCTTAATTTGACACAGAGGCGACCCTTCATGATCATGAATATTGTGTTATCTAAAGTTTTGCTTTCTGCTTGGAATATATCGCCTACTTTATGAGTTGCTTCAGATGTTGAAAGCACATAAGCAAGTTTTTGTTTACGATCAATGTCTAAGCAATCCAATGGAGGAACAAGACGCAAACATTTGATAATGCCTTGTAAAATGTCCATGTTACGAATAACAACCTGTTTGAAAATGACACGATTCAAAGCAAACACTTTCCCACCTTCCACGGCAATAACAGAAGCAGCACGTGGTTTATCATATAACAATGACAACTCACCAAAACCAGGATGGATATTCTTTTTCGGGTCGCCTTCATAAGTATGAATCACAGAATTGTTTTGTCTTACTTCAAACTTTCCATTGTAGACGACATAAAAATGATCTGAATCACTTCCGGCATCACCTTCAGTAATGATAGTTTGCCCCTTTTTGATATTCATAGGCTGCATAACACGAATCACATCTTGCCTTTGTGCAGGTGTTGCATGTTGGAATAAGAAATTGTTTGCAATGGCAACACTAATCGCCTTTTCATCTGCAGCCGTTTTAGGATAATCAATTGATGCTATGTCCAAACCAATGCTTAGCTCTTCATCTTGGGTAGAAGACTGAATGATGATAGATTTGCGAGGTCTCCTGGCTTTCTTACTTGAACCTTCATCGTGTACAGAACTTCTTTCTTGCCATGTATCTTCACTTGCATTAGCATCTGATGGCACACGATCTCTAAAGATGGAATCTTCTTCGTCGTCCCCAAGAGAAGAGAAGTTTCCAGACATGTCTTGGTTGCTCGAGATGGACTTGATGGGTGATGGCATGCTTAGCATCTGAGCAGCAGAATTCACACTCCTAATTTCTGTGTTAGGTTCAGAAGGAGAATGTCCGGGTACTCCTGCAACCTCGTTTCCGATTAGTTGAAGCACAACAGCAGTGATGTCATCAGTACGCACTTCCTCCTCCAGCCAAGCCTCATATGCTAATTTCACTAGCTCTTTGCATGCCTTAATGGGTGACTTCTTTTGCATTACCACATTAGCCACTGTCCTGTTCGTCATGAATTCGAAAACACCATCAGAACACAAAATGACATACAGATCATTCTGCTCGTCAATGTCATGAACTTCAATCTCAGGATCAGCTGTCACACCAATGTTTTCAGCAAAGAAATCACCAATTGAACGTGTGAATGCTGTCCCTGGCACCCTTAGAGTAGGATGCCACAGACGCGGCGGGTCACCCCCTTCATCAAGGTCTTCCCCGAGGGTGAGTTCCCTCCAGTTATCGTGAATCGGTTCCAGACCATCTAATTGGTCCATAGACATGATGCGAGCACCGTACTTGCGCACACGGTCACGCTCATCTTTTCTGTAAGGTGTTTGGTCCTTACTAAGCGGCTTGACCACAGTACCACGCCCGTTCTTCCCTCTACTGACAATAATGGCACGGGAATCGCCCAAGTTACTGATGTATAATTTGCCTGCATTCATGTAACAGGAGACACTTGTGGTACCAGCTAAATCAGAGCCAATACTTGATAATGCTCGTAACTTTTCATTGCAGTTCAAATGAGCTTTGCGCAATGCATCTACGACTTCATCAGAGGTCAGGGGGTCCATCCGTGGCACAGATGGAGAGTTGTCGCCTCCGCTGCCTGCTTCATCCCCCCTCTCATCGAGCTTGTTACTAGCACTGTTGTTTCTACTCAACTTACCTCCACTATTATTACCACTTGACAATCTCCTGGAAACAGCAATCAACCCCTCACTGAGTCCACGGCTGATCTGCACCACACCTCGTGAGAAGGCATTATTCCCGTCACGCAAACCGCGTTGTTCTTGCAATTGTGTTGCAATTTCAAGAGGAAGGAACTTCTGCGTGTATTTTGATACGAGGTGACCATCTCTGCCATGACCATCATATACTGCAAAGAAGGCACTGCCCGGTTGGTCCCCAAACTTGGTGTGACATGAGTACGAGTCTTGGTTCTCCTTGTCCATCTCATCTGGATAGTAGCCACGTTGTGTCAAACACGCACCCTGGAACTGCAAGTAGTCTATAGCGAACGTCATGTTGTTCTTGCCGCTAGACTCCTGACGTGATCTGATCTCCTTGGTCGTGAGCGGTCCCCCGCTAGCATAGTCAGCGTCGTCATTATTTGGTGACTGCGAGCCGTCAGAGGCACCATAATCGCGATCACCGTCCAAAGGCAGTGAGCTGCTCCCACACTGACCCATGATCTGGCGTGGACTACCGAGAAGGAGTTCTCAGTCACGCAAACCACTCTTAGAGGCTGTGAGATATTTTACCTTCTATTCTTTTTTTTAGTATTGGGTTTGGCGTGCCCAAGGGTACCGTACCCAGGGGGTACCCTCTGATTTCGGATCTTGAATCCTTTGATCGACTTCGGATTTGACTTCGGACTTCGGATGCGCATAGGATTCGATGTGTTCGTAACCATACTTTTATTACAACATTGCCACTCCAGACTCTGAAGACTTTTTTGAAAGCACACACTGCATATTACAAACGACGCTGTGGACATTCTATGGCAACGATAGCGAGCGAAAGCACCGCCACATATTTGGAACTCGGCATCAAGCACAACGATAGACACGACTCAAATGATTTCAACACAGTCTGGGGGTCTGCAGATATCATGAAGTGTGTAACTGGTATGGGTAACCCGTGCTTGCTACGAGTACAATGAGGAATGGTACAAGGGTGAAAATGCCGGTGTCTTTAAGGATGACGCTGAATTCAAAGACTTGCAGATAAAAATACGAGAACTATCACGTGTTGCGAATGAGAAAGTGTTGCTCAGGTATAAAATTCTAATTGGCAATCCATACCTTCCTAGACGGGATGTGTATGTATATCGAGCTCTCCGTGTCACTCGGTTCAAAGAAAAGGTGATCAATTGTGTGTCAGAAAATAATATGGGTTTTGTGGTGAATTTGCTATGCTGTCCCCTGACGTGTGTGATTATAATGGGGGTAGCGACGATATGGGATTTCTACACCATACTGGTGTGGCATTTAGTTTTTCCACTTGGCCTCTTGGTGGATTTGTTAACCTGTCGAGATGTAAATATTTTCTGTGCAAGGAGCATTAGTTTACCTGAAACTCAGTGGTTGAACAGTAACTTATTTAATGACCACAAAGAGCTGGATTCGAAGATGATTGAGGACCAGATAGTAGTAGAGCTCGAGAAATTTGCCAAAGACTTGCATGGTACCACAAATCTGCGAAGAGCAACGGCGATAGTGAAGCGAGTTTTGCTGCCGTGCGAGGAAGATGACCACCAAAACGCTGGGGATTGGAATACTCTCAGGAACTTTATTGACCTCTACATTCCCCCAGAAAAGTTGATTCTGCCTGTAGCAGCAGCAGAGTTGGTGTAAAAAGAAAGTACTTGTGTGTGTGTTGTGTCATGGTGGTTCAGAAATAATTTGTTCAGTAGTTGTAGATAAATAGATTAAGCGGTTGAACTAATTAAACTAACAGTAAGTAGAAATCATATACAAATCCTTGCTTTGTCATGGCAGGCTCCACTCCTGGTGGTGCCCTTCCGTCAATTTCTTTTTTTGCTCCCTGTCCTTATTTACTTTTGACGCTCACGTTGCATTGCTTCCACTTCGCTCTTTAGATTGAGACCCAAGTTGGAGCCCTTCAACCTGTTGATTTTGTCGTAATCAGCCCGGGACGCACCTTCTCTGCTGTTTTTGTTGTTGCTATGATGTCGCCGAGAGTTACCACGATCGTTACTGCTGTATTCGCTGTTACTACTGCTACTTTTGCGTTTTCTCTTTTCCTTATCTACCCCTTGAGAATAAGAGCTAGAATCTACAGCCCAGCCTCCACTGGTGCTTGTATTTGTTGCAGCAGCAGTAGTAGCAGCAGAATTGTTTGACTCGTGAAACTGTCCACCGCTGGTTTCTGTTGAGGCAGTCACATGGCTTGTGAGATCACTAATCATCTCTGCGCCTCGCTGCTGGCGTTGAATCATACGGTGCCACTCCTCTGGCTGGCGAGATAGCAGATCAATTTGACAAAGTTTCAAACTCGCTCTGCCTTCCTTAGATTTTTGCAAAATTTTCAAATCACACTGTAATAAATTTGCGAGTGCAATCTTATCATCAACAGCACATCTCTCGAAAAGTCTGCGAATGACATGCTGTCCAAGGAAATTGGATGCCAACTGAGTAATCAGTGGTTGTACAGTCTCCAAAATTGCATTTAGCACATCCTGGTCAGCTGAATCTAACAGAACATCAATAACAGATCGACTGATGGGCCCAGAAGTGGCCATATGAAACAAGCATTCTCGTGGTAATTGAGACAATGCCGTGCATACAGAATCGGCTGCTTCTGTTTCTTTCAACTGCAGAACTGCTCCTGTCAAGCGAGCCCATAGCAATTGTCTTGAATCATGTGCTTTGTTCGTTTCCGCTGCAGCTGCTGCTGCTGCCACTGCAGCGCCAAACTTTGGCTTCTGGATTTTGACTGTTGTTGTTTTGTCTTTTTTACCAGATAATTCTTCGGCATCTTCACTTCCCTCTCTACCTGTGCCTTCAGATTCAACCTCACTGGCAGGTTTTTTCGGACTAAAATTTTTGGTAAAAACGGTAACCAATTCTGAAACTTCACAATCTTTGTCACCACTATTGGTCCACACATTGAGGAGAGCTTGCGCGACTTTCTGTCCCCAAGCTTTGAAGGCTTCCCCTCCTGAGATAGCCTTGGCGAGGTCAAGCATCCAGAGAACCACTCCAGCACATTTCCCTACTAGTGCATAGAAAGTCTCGGCAGGTAATAATTCTTCTAAAAGTGTTTTGCACATTTCAATCACCTTTTTATATCTCTTACCTCCAATGCGCAAAACGTCATCATCACCTTCTTGGCTTTTATCCGATTTGTCAGTGATATTGGCACTGTGAGTTTTTTGCATAATAGCAGAAAGGCGCCTTAGTACTGCTTGTAAAACAAAATTTGCTGTGAAATCTTCAGCATACTCTTTTCCACGGCCAACAACTGCATATTTGCAAATAGTGAGCAAAAAAGCGATAGGTCCGCATTCGAGGATACTCTCTAGGAAATAGGAGGCGGCTTTATCGGCCGACATGCCATAAAATATTGGGGCACCAGTTTCATCAGCATCATCAGCTTCTTCGCTCCAATTCAGTGCTTTGCGAATGAGCTTTTCACCTAATTCAGGACCATCGGTAATCAACTTGGGATTCATCAGAATGCGCAAGCCGAGTCCAAGCAGAGCCGCTGAACCCTGGTCAGCCACCAGATCTTGCAGTTCTGAGGTGGGCAACGCTATGAGCCCTTCGATGGAGCCACGTAACAAGTCGTGGAAGCTGCTTGGCACATGGAAAGTGAACTCTTGTGATATGTAGAAGCACTTCACTGCGGATGCTTGCAAGCTTTCCAGAGTCTTGCTTCCAGGCACAGCGTGTTGGTGCTTGGAGTTCTTTCCCTTGCGCTCTGAAATAACAGGGATTCCTGTGAGCACGCACCAAAGGGCTCTGACAACATGCGATGCAGACATGTCTCTGGCGAGCCAAGAAATCTCCTTGAGAATAGGCTCCGCGAAGGCTGTAAAAACCTCAATAAATTCGTCCTCCTCTTCCGCTCCTCCAATATGGTAATCCTTGAGGAGAACACACAAGTGAGCCAACAGTGCCTGTAAGACATGCGATGAGTGTCTGTTACGTGCTAGGAAGACTGAGTAGTCGGTGAAGCGACGAAACAGCTCCAAAGTGTCAGCAAGGGTGGTATTCATGCAGATCTTTTCCACGATGACATTCGTACGTCTGTCACAGGCTGCACTCGCCGTACACGTCTTCAATTCTAACAGCACGTTTTCTATAAGTGCCTCTTGTGCTTCTGCGTCCACAGCTGAGCTGTTGACTTGCGCTTCCAAACTGATCAAGTAGGACACCAGGGATTCGTCGAGGCGACGCGGCTTGCTGCTGTCAGTTGTGCCGTCCTCCTCCCATCCGTCGCGACCGTCGTCCATTCTATGAGAGTAAATAGAACTTTTTTTCTTCTTTTCTAGCAACTGAACTTGCAAATAAGTGAGCGTAGAGAGTAGGCTTTGACAGATATCTACATCGCGACATCGCGGATGTGGAAACATGAACCATGATGGAAAAGAGGGAAAAACTGGAGTTTAGATTTGCATGTGCCCTCGTGTCGTTATTCCTCCTGTCATCATCCTATCGGCCAAACAGAGATAACGTATCGGCAGTTTGTTGGAAATGCCGAAGGAATTGTCTCCTGGCGCGGCTTACTCGCCATTGGGCGACTCTTCGCATCATGGGGGCTCCAAGTCGCCTTCTCCTGGGGAAGCTGTCACGACATTGAGTCGTGGTGCCGGTGACGCACAGCCCACTCTCATTGCAGGGAGGGTAAAGTTCATTGATGCGCTAGGTATTGTGTGTGGCATCATCATAGGCTCAGGCATATTCTCCAGCCCGGGCGTAGCTCTGTCACGAGCAGGCTCTCCGGGGCTTTGTCTCATTGCATGGGCGGTTTCTGGCATCTTGGTCATCTTCACTGCCACCTGCTACATGGAGCTAGCTGGTATGATGCCAAGCGCAGGTGGGGATTTCGTGTATTTGAAGCGAGCATACGGCGACAGAGCCTCCTTTGCCTTCGCCTGGTTCAACTTCTGGATCAGCAAGACTGGTTCGCAGGCCATCATCGGCACAGTTTTCGGTCGCTACGTAGAGAATATACTCATCATCCTGACCAATGGCAACAACGCTGCCATCAACGCTGCCTCTGCCATCCCTAGCAGCGGAGATGACGACTACAACAAAAACGGCGGGGAGTCAATTATCAGCAAGAGTGCAGCTGTTGCCCTCATTATCTTGCTCACCATCATCAACTGCCTCAGTGTCAAGGAGAGCACCTTGTTGCAGAACGTTTTAACAGCTGCGAAACTAGGTCTAGTGTTGCTGTTGTTTGTTGCTGCCGCAGTCTACACCACGCACTCCGATGAAGTCACACAGAATAGTCTATCACCAATGCACAGCTTCGAAGGCTCCAACGGCATTGTGGGCTTCAGTACTGCACTTGTTGCGTGTTTGTGGAGTTTTGATGGATGGGCTGACCTCAACTTTATGACAGAAGAGTTGGAGCATCCAAACCAGTTGCCGAGGATCGTAACTGTGTCGGTTCTCATAGTCACCATCTCGTACTTACTGTGCAACGTTGCATACCTGCTCGTGATGCCAGTACAAGACATTAAGGATTCGCGCGCAATAGGGAGTGATTTCGGCATCGCCATAAATGATGGCAATTTGTATGGCTTTTGGCCGCTCATGATTGCCTTTGGAGTTGCACTGAGCACGCTGGGTAGTCAACACGGTTCCATCATGACAGGTGGCAGAGCATTCTTTGCAGTGGGCAGAGATGGGAAAGCGCCTAAGTGCATGGGATACGTCAATCGCCTAGGCTCCCCCTATGGTGCTCTGATTGCGCAAGGTGTGTGGGGCGTTATTCTGCTGATTCTTCCAGGAAGTAATTTCAACAGTCTCCTCGACTACTGTGTACCAGTGTCGTGGGCATTTTATGCCCTGGCTGCATTTAGTGTTGTGATCATGCGCAAGAAAGAGCCCAATCTGCCTCGACCTTTCAAAGTGCCGCTGTATCCTCTACCACCAGTCTTAGTGGTGATCTTAGCTCTGTGTATTGGCACCTCTTCACTAGTGCAAAATCCATTTTATTGTTTGTTGGCGTTGGGTTTCGTCTCCTTATCGTTCCCTTGTCACTGGTATTTTTTCGAAGGCCCAAATAATTATCAGAAAAAAGGTGATAGTGACGATGCTGCTGGTTTTAATGGAGGAGTAGTTGCCGCAGGGGATATGGATGATAACTTCACGAATCGAAATAATCCTCTTAGACAAGCGTGAAACAGAAGAGAATAATAATTGGTTCGTGAAAGAGTGCGAGGGTCTGTGATAGTGGAGAAGAAGCAAGAGTACTTTAGAAATAGAATGAGTGTGTGGGTGTGTGTATTATCGATTGTGTTTGGAAATTAACAATAACTTTAGAATGAGGGAATAAAATCTAAGAGGCAAATTTGGTATACGTCGCCCGTGGGATAGACACCCAGGGTTCTTACCGCCATAACCTCCTCAACATATGTAAAAACGTCGAAAGGTCTTTTAGTTGTATTTCAAAGCAGAATTTTCTGTTTCCAAGAGAGAGTTGAAGCGTTTAAATTCAACCTCGCTGACTTTCTCAAGCACTTTGGCTAATTGAGGGCAGCATTTCCCCATTAAACACGAGTCTGGATCATAATGACAGACGACGATGATCTAAGCTACAGCTTCAAAACCTGGCCTCTGTATGTGACCGTATTTGGCGGTATACTCCTGGGAGTGGTCTTTTGGTTTGCATGGCTTCGCTTCTACGTGACCACTGACTCACTTGGGGTGCGACCGCAGCAACAGCTCAACACCTCTGCCACCGTCTCACTGGTACCAGCCGCCGCTCCAGCGCCTGATTTGGAGGCTGGCAAACACTCTGCAATAAAACAAGCCTCCCACGAAGACAAGATGGCAGAGGCAGCGAA
>JACLAC010026696.1_pt1 | contig 20994 bp, 18 predicted proteins | sample 8027881 | NCBI WGS metagenome assembly JACLAC01 (sample SAMN15725517, study PRJNA655200) | protist metagenome | isolation source: fluorescence activated cell sorting (FACS) single amplified genomes of... | place: Spain: Blaines Bay Microbial Observatory, Mediterranean Sea | collected 2016-01-19 | reverse complement strand
CTATTTTTTTGTAAAGTTTCTAGGTTCACCAAAGAGCTAACAAATTGGTGGTGCACAGATTCTTTGTAAGATTGTATAGTTCCCTCTGGTCTCTTAACTCCATCCTCTGACATGCGTGATTGTTCATACAGAATTCCTAATGTACCTCTAAAATTTACATAAAAAGAATAACCAGGATACAAATCTTCATGCCATTCTCCTGTATAAAAGCGCCAATTTCTTTTATCAAATTCAGAGCCTTGATCTTGAGCAAAAACATTACCCCATTTCAATAAACTAGAATGCATATTTTTATTAACAGGTTCCCTTGCAGGGCCTGTCATGAAGGTATCTTGTGCGCCCATTTCATGAGCATCAACAAGAATCTGAGGATTCCACTGATTTATTAATGCTACTCTTCCTTGTGTTTCAGGTTGAGTAAGATAAAACCAGTCTCTATTAAGATCAAAATAATAATGATTGGTTCTTCCATAAGGCCAATCACCCGTATGAAGCAGAGATTGATCATCGTAATTTGGAGCCGTTCCACGATACTGCTCAAGAGATTTAGCAAACCTATCTCTTCCATCTGGATTCATCATTGGGTCAATAATAATTACCATATCTGATAACATATTTATTACTTCTTGGTCTTTACTAGCAATAAGATGATATATGAGCCCTAAAGCGGCATCTGAACCAGAGGTTTCGTTTCCATGAATAGAGTAGGCCATCCATGCTATGGCGGGTAAAGATTTTATTAAACGACTTGCATGAGATTCACTAGTAGATCGTGCATCAGCAAGCATTCCTAAATCTGTTTTAATTTGTTGTAGATTATTTATATTAGTTTCAGAAGAGATATACAATGCATATAAAGGTCTATTTTCATGTGATCTAGCATATTCAACTACTTTTAATTTATTTGATTCTTTAGCCCAGGTTAATATTGCATTTGAGATTTGAGAGGGTGAAGCAACACGATCACCATAATTAAAATCAAGAAAATTGTCCGGCTCACTAATAGTGGGATCATAATTTCCATCTAATATATTTTGCTTATATAGATCTTTAGAATAAGCAGTCGGCTCAGACAGTACCGAAGCATATATATTTGTGATTAAAATTACGGGTAAAAGTGTTTTAAATATTATTCTATTCATTCTTAATTCCTATGTATTTGACTATTATATTCTATAGATTATATTGTTTCTTTTAATTTGTGATCAACAATGAAAAATCTACTAAAAGTTAGCTTACTCTCATCTATTTTTTTTATCTCAGCATGTGGTGGGGGCGGTGGTGGAGGTTCTTCATCAAATTCTAGTGGTGGGAGTGGTAACTCAGGCAATACATCAAATCAAGCTGTTATAAATTCATTTACTGCTGATCTAACTTCTGTTGTTGTAGGTAACTCAATAACATTATCATGGTCTTCTTCATATGCTACTTCATGCACTGCATCAGGAAGTTGGGATGGAACAAAAGCTACAAGCGGCACTGACATCTTATTAATGTCAGATGTTGGTACTTATGAATATTCATTAGTTTGCTCTAATTCTAGTGGTTCTAGTGCACAAAAATCTGTATCTATAGAAGTAACAGAAAATACTAGCGGCAATGGAAACCCGTATGACCAGGATAAGCCATCATATTGTAGAGCGGCGATAAATAATGGGTCTGATTATTGGCTAGAAGATTTTACTTCTAACGTGCTAGATACGAATAATTTTTCTTATGAAACTGGCAATGGATTCTTTAGTGGAGGCCAGTGGGTTCCAGGCTGGGGGAATGATGAAGAGCAATATTATACTAGCTGTGAAAATGGGTATTCTAAAAACTGTAATAGTTCTTCAGGCACAACTGAAAACACCTTCATAGAGGATGGTTATTTAAAGATTCAACCTATATATTGGAATACAAATAATGGTCAGACCCCTTTTGATGATCCGTATTGTGCAACCAATGATTGTAGTTCATGGGGAGGAACATTTGATTACACTTCAGGTAAATTAGTTACTAAGAATAAACTTAATGTCAGTCCTGGATCAGAAGTTACTGTCTGCTTTAAAGTTCCGGAGGGTAGTGGTCATTGGCCAGCTTTTTGGATGATGCCTCAATCTTTTGAAAATAATGATACATCTTGGCCTAGAGATGGTGAGATAGATATCATGGAACACATGTACTCAAACCAAGACAATCAAATTCAAGCTACAGTTCATTATGGAATCGACTATCAAAATCATATTTTTAAATATGGCATTGAAACAGTTCCACAAAATGTTAATTTTGTTGATAAATTTCATTCCATTACATTTAAATGGGAAACTAATAAACTTGAGTTTTATCTAGATACATTTGACGAACCATTTCATTCAATTGATTACACAACAGAACAGGATTTTATTAATGGAATCTATTGGCCATTTAATGAACCATTTTATTTAATAATGAATGTTGCAGTAGGTGGTACTAATGGAGGTTATATTAATAACTCAAAATACTGCCAAGACTTAGAATGCTCTAATCTAAACGATCCTGATAGGGGTAGATTGCTTATAGACTATATAGAAGTTAAAACTATTGATTAATCTTCTATATCCTTAAGACTCTTAACTATCAAAAGTTCTCTTAAATTAATTTAAATAGGGTATTGCTATTTATAAATCTAATATTATTATATAACTTCGCATAATATATATTATGTTTAATAATATATATAATTAACTAGCTTTATGTCCTGGAATATAACCCAATGATTCAATAGCAGCTATAGCACATAGTTCATCTTGATCTGATTTATCACCAGTTACACCTAAAGCCCCAATGTTTTTACCGTCTTTTTGGATTAACATCCCTCCAGGTGTTGGAACAAGCTTTCCTCCAGCCATTGTTTGCATAGCTGAAACTGCTGGAGCTAATCTAGGCTGTCCCTCAAAAATATCTCTTAATGTATTAGACGACACATTAAATGCTAAACATGTCCATGCTTTAGCATAAGCTATATCAGATCTTATAAGTCCAGAGCCTTCTTCAGCCATTGTTGCTCTGATTACACCTGCAACATCAACAACTGTTACAGTTAGTGGCATTAAATCTAATTCTCTGCCTTTTTTCAGAGCTTCCTTACAAATATTTAAAGCATCATCCAGTGTGATTTCTCCAGGGTTCTTGATCATTTTAAGTCCTTATAAATAGTAAATTTTTCCTATTATATAACTATATGAAGCACCTATTACATCAAAATTAGTTTAAAATGGCCCCATGTCAAAAGAAGATAATTTAGAATTTGAGGGTGAAGTTATAGAGACTTTACCAAATACAACATTCAAGGTTAAGTTGGATAATGGCCATATAATTGAAGCGCATATATCAGGAAAAATGCGTAAACATTACATAAGAATCCTTACTGGAGATAAAGTAAAGGTTGAAATGAGCCCATATGACCTAACAAAAGGAAGAATTACATTCAGAGGCAGATAATTTAAACCTTTGTGGTCTTTTTTGTATCCGAAAAGACCAGCTTATCATTCTTTATATCTAGCTTTATAATCCCTCCAGCTCTAAGAGATCCAAATAGTAGCTTATCAACCAATGGTTTTTTAATGTTTTTTGCAATAAATCTTTCCATTGGCCTTGCTCCCATTTCTTTATCATAACCATTATTGGCTATCCAATTAATTACCTTAGATGAGGCATTTATCTCAACATTTCTCTTGTCTAACTGAGCTTGAAGTTTAATAAGGAACTTATCAACTATTGATAATATAACTGCCCTATCTAAATAATCGAACTGAATAGTTTCATCAAGTCTGTTCCTAAATTCTGGTGAAAAAAGGCGATTTAATGCTGACATTGCATCGGTTTCATTTGAATTATGATTAAAACCAATATTGGATTTAGAAAGTAATTCAGCACCTACGTTTGTTGTCATAATTAAAATTATATTTCTAAAATCTGCTTTCCTTCCATTATTATCCGTCAGAACTCCTGCATCCATAACCTGTAATAAAATATTAAATATATCAGGATGAGCTTTTTCTATTTCATCAAGCAAAAGTACAGAGTTAGGAGACTTTACAACAGCCTCTGTAAGAAGACCTCCTTGATCAAAACCAACATAACCTGGAGGCGCGCCTATCAATCTTGAAACTGTATGCCTTTCCATATATTCACTCATATCAAATCTAATAAGGTCTATACCTAAGATTTCAGCAAGTTGTTTGGTTATCTCAGTTTTACCAACTCCAGTTGGCCCAGTAAATAAAAATGATCCAATGGTTTTATTATCGTCTCTAAGCCCTACTCTAGATAATTTAATAGCATTAGAAAGTGTTTCAACGGCATGATCTTGTCCGAAAATAACTCGTTTAAGATTTGATTCAATGGCTTTAAGATTCTTTTTATCAGATGATGAGATACTCTGTTCCGGTATCTTTGTAATTTTAGATATAGTTGCTTCAATATCTTTTTTCTTAATCTTAATCTTCTTATTTGAAGACCTGTTTACATTAATCATTGATCCGGTCTCATCAATTACATCAATGGCTTTATCTGGTAAAAATCTATCAGTCATATACTTTGCAGATAATTCAATAGCAGTTTTTATAGCCTCTAATGAAAACTCAACGTTATGATATGTTTCATAAATTGGTTTAATTCCAGAAATAATTTCTAAACATTCATCAATTGATGGTTCATTAACATCAATCTTTTGAAAACGCCTTGATAGAGCTTGATTCTGATTAAATATGCCCCTGTATTCCTGAAAAGTCGTCGATCCAATACATCTTAGATCTCCTCTAGATAGAGCAGGTTTAATAAGATTAGAAACATCCATTGAACCTCCGGAAGCTGATCCGGCACCAATTATCGTATGTATTTCATCTATAAATAATATTGGATTATTTTGTTTTTTTAAAAACGATAAAACGTTTTTTAATCTTTTTTCAAAATCACCTCTATATTTAGTTCCAGCAATAAGAGCTGCAATATCTAATGCATATACAGTAGTATTTTTTATTATGTCAGGTACCTCACCAGTTGTTATAAGTTTTGCAATACCTTCAGCAATAGCTGTTTTACCTACACCCGATTCACCAACCAGCAATGGGTTATTTTTAGTTCTTCTAGATAGGATTTGAATCATCCTTTCCACTTCACTCTGTCGACCCACCAATGTATCAATTTTATTTTCTATTGCTAGATTATTTAAATTGATTAAATAGTTTGATTCTGATGTTTGTTGAGAGTTTTCTAGAGATTCTTCACCCTCTTCTACTTTATCAGTTTCACTAATATCTTTAGGACCATGTGATAAAAATGACACCACATCAAGTCTAGATAAACTATTTTTATTTAACAGGTATACAGAATGACATTCTTTCTCAGAAAAAATAGCAACTAAAATATTAATTGGTTTTACAACACCCTTTCCCTGAGATTGGATATGAAAAACTGATCTTTGAAGAACTCGCTGAAATCCTAAAGTTGGTTGTACTTGTTTTTTTATATCAGATCTTTGAATAGTTGTTTTTGAAAGATGGTCATTAATAGAGTTTTTTAGTGAATCGATATTTACATTGTGTGATTTAAGACAAGATATAACATCTGAATCACTTAAAATCATGAGAAATAGATGTTCGACAGTAATGTATTGAATATTTGATTCTTGTGCTTTATCAAAAAGCGCGGCAATAGATAATTCTAAGTCTTTACTAAACATATTAATCAGTTAATGGTTCAATTTCACTTAATAGAGGGTGATGATGACTTTTTGCAAGCTCATTTACCTCATGAGATGTCATTTCTGCAATCTCTTTAGAAAATATACCACAAACACCCTTGCCTTGAGTATGTACAGCCATCATTATTTCAGTTGCTTTTTGATGATTATGATTGAATACAGATTGCAGGACGTATACAACAAACTCCATTGGAGTGTAATCATCATTTAGAAGAATAACTTGATATAAAGGTGGTTCTTTAAGTTCCGGTTCTTTTTCTAAAACAGATGCACCTAAATCATTTGAATCAGTTTCATCTGCAAAGAGTTTAATCATTACATTCTTTTGATCATCTCATCTGCAAAGCCTGAGCAAGAAACTAGATCAGCGTCATCCATCATTCTCTCGAAATCATAAGTTACTTTCTTAGCCCCAATTGTTCTTTCCATAGATTTGATTATAAGATCTGCAGCTTCAGTCCATCCCATATGTCTTAACATCATCTCAGCAGATAATATTAATGATCCAGGATTCACTTTATCTTGACCTGCATATTTAGGTGCGGTTCCGTGAGTAGCTTCAAAGACAGCATATTTATCGGAAAGGTTTGCGCCTGGAGCAATTCCAATTCCACCAACACATGCTGCTAAAGCGTCAGATATATAATCCCCATTAAGGTTCATGGTTGCTATGACGTCATAATCTTTTGGTCTCAAAAGAATTTGTTGTAGAAAAGCATCACAAATAACATCTTTAATTATAATCTCATTACCAGTTTTTGGATTTTTTACTATTTGCCATGGACCACCATCAAGTTCCACCCCTCCATATTCAGTACTTGCAATTTCATAGCCCCAATCTCTAAAAGCACCTTCGGTAAACTTCATAATATTACCTTTATGAACTAGTGTTACAGATGATCTATCATTATCAATTGCATAATCAATTGCTGATTTAACCAATCTTGAAGTTCCTTCAAAAGAGATTGGTTTAACGCCAAGACCGACATTGTCAGGGAACCTGATTTTATCGCTTTTAAATTCATTCTTTAGTATTTCAGCTAGTTTATTCGCATCATCACTATTTGCTTGAAACTCTATGCCAGAATATATGTCTTCAGAATTTTCTCTAAAAATTACCATATCAACATTTTGAGGTTCTTTTACTGGTGATGGCACACCATCAAAGTATCTTATTGGTCTAAGACATACATAAAGATCAAGGATTTGTCTTAAAGAAACATTTAAGGATCTTATACCGCCTCCAACAGGTGTTGTTAAAGGTCCTTTTATACTTACTACGTATTCACGTAACGCATCAAGTGTTTCATCAGGCAACCAAACATCTTCACCGTATATCTGCGTAGATTTTTCTCCACAAAATACTTCCATCCATTCAATTTTTCTTTCACCAAGATATGCAACCTTAACAGCGCTATCTACAGCTTTAATCATTGCAGGAGTTATGTCATATCCAATACCATCACCTTCAATATATGGAATTATTGGATTGTTAGGTATAACAAGATTACCATCTATGTAAGATATCTTTTCTCCTGATTCAGGAATTTGAATTTTTTCGTATGACATTATTTACCCCGTATTTAAGATTTCTTTATCGAAATCGGGGATAATTATACTCCTAAAATATTCATTATTAAACGAATTAACAAGCATTATGAATGATATAAATAAAACTGTAGTTGTTGGAATGTCTGGAGGAGTAGATTCATCAGTTGCAGCATATCTATTAAAAAAAAATGGTTATAAAGTTAAAGGTTTATTTATGCAAAATTGGCAAAATGAACCTGGTGAGGTTTGTACTTCTGAGGTCGATTTTAAAGATGCTTCAAATGTTTGCGATATGCTTGATATACCTTTACATAGGGCTAATTTTTCTCATGAATATTGGAACAATGTTTTTCAAGATTTTCTTAAAGAACATGAAAAAGGCAGAACACCTAACCCTGATGTCTTATGCAATAGAGAAATTAAGTTTAAATCTTTTTTAGATTATGCATTTAAAATTGGAGCAGATTACATTGCAACTGGTCATTATGCGTCGATAAGTAATAAAGATAATAGGACGATGCTATGCAGAGCATCTGATCTTTCTAAAGATCAGACGTATTTTCTTCATGAAGTCAGTGAAGATGAGTTTAAAAAAACAATCTTTCCCCTATCTGATATATCAAAGAGTGAGGTAAGAGAAATAGCAAAAGAATTAGGACTATCTACAGCAAACAAGAAAGACTCAGTTGGCATTTGTTTTGTTGGAGAAAGAAATTTAAAAGATTTTTTAGGTAGGTTTCTTAAATTTTCTCCAGGCGACATTAAAGATGAATTTGGAAATATTATTGGTGAACATAATGGAGCAATGCTCTATACAGAAGGTCAGAGACAAGGACTAATGATAGGTGGTGTTAAAGGTAAAAAAGAACTGCCATGGTATGTTTATAAAAAAGATATTCCAAATAATGAGATTTATGTATGCCAAGGTGTTGATAATAGTTTGTTAATGAGCAAAAGAATTGAAATTGATTCACTTCATAAGATAAATGATATGGATTTACAATTACCATTCAAATGCAGTGTTCAAGTTAGGCACCTTCAAAAACCTATTAGTGCAAACCTTTCTAATATTAACGGAGTTTATTTTATTGATTTTGATGAGCCTGTAAGAGCCGCTGCACCTGGTCAGTCTGCTGTTATTTATAATGAAAATATTTGTATTGGAGGTGGAATTATATCTAAATCTTTTTAATGTATTAATTGTATTTAAAGTTTGATATAAAGTGACTTATGACCAATAACTTCAATAACATATCTCCTCTTGATAATAGATACTCATCTAAAATTGAAAATGTTAGAGCTAATTTCTCAGAATTCGCTTTAATAAAAATTCGATTTGAAATTGAAATAGATTGGATAATATATCTCTGCACAAACAAACCAAACCTATTTAAAAAGATTAGTGATGCCTCAATTAACAAACTTGAAAAATTTAAAAATAATTTTAATGATGATTATGTTACAAAAATTAAAGAAATCGAGTCAATCACTAATCATGATGTAAAAGCAGTTGAATACTTTATTAGAGATAACTTTATAAAAGATAGTGTTTTAAAGAATTATATCCAATTTATTCATTTCGGATTAACCAGTGAAGATATAAATTCTCTTTCATATGCGGTAATGATAAAAAAAGGTATTAATATTTATCTTACTGATATTGAAAATTTAAACTCAAATTTAAACACCAAGGCTCGTGAATGGTCTGATATATCATTTCTTTCTAGAACTCATGGTCAACCAGCATCTCCATCAACTATTGGAAAGGAACTAGCAGTTTTTAATACGCGATTGATTAAACAAATAGCAACTTTGAAATCAATTAAACCTTTAGCAAAATTTTCTGGAGCTACAGGTAATTACCATACTTTTTTTATACTTGATCCAAAAATAAATTGGCAAACCTTTACAAATAAATTTATAAAATCTTTTGGAGTTACTCAAAACTCACATACTACACAAATTGAACCCCATGATTGGATTGCTGAAACATCTCACTCAATCATTAGAATTAATAATATCCTCATAGATCTTAGTCAAGATATGTGGATATATATTTCTAATGAGATTTTTAAATTAAAACTTTTAAAAAATGAGGTTGGTTCTTCAACAATGCCCCATAAAGTTAATCCTATAGATTTTGAAAATGGTGAAGGTAATTTAGGTATTTCAAATTCTCTACTTGAATTTTTTGCAAACAAACTCACAAAATCCAGACATCAAAGAGATTTATCAGATTCAACCGTTCTAAGAAATGTTGGTCTTGGTTTCGGCTATTCTATACTTTCAATAAAATCTATTTTTAAGGGTATGAATAAGATAGATCCAAACTTAGATTTTATTCAAATTGAATTAAATGATAATTGGGAGGTTCTGGCTGAAGCTGTTCAAACAATTATGCGTTTTGAAGGTATTCCTGATGCATATGAACAACTTAAAGATTTATCAAGAGGCTCTAAATTAGATTCACTGAGCTATAAAGAGTTTGTTAATAACTTAGACATTTCTACAAAATCAAAAAAATCACTTATAAAACTAACACCATCTAGCTACATTGGTTTAGCTAATATATTATCAAAATCATCAAAATAATTTATTCTTGTAGTAAAACTACATATATACACACCCTTAAATCGCATATATAAAGCATTTATCTACAACTATTGACTGTATATAGTTATTATTATTTACTTCACTACATATTTATAACTCGGTACTAATAATGAGTAACAATTTAGATGACATAAAAGATATTAACAGAATGGATTCTCCGAACTGGAATTCTATTAATCCTGAATATGTACAAAGGATGAGATTACAGAATCAATTCAAATCTGGTGTAGATATTGCAAAATATACAGCATCAATAATGAGAAAAGATATGGAGTCATATGATAATAATCATGAAAACTATACACAATCCTTGGGTTGTTGGCATGGATTTATTGGGCAGCAGAAATTAATTTCAATAAAGAAACATTTTCATACCACTGATAAAAAATATCTCTATTTATCTGGATGGATGATAGCTGCTTTAAGATCTGAGTTTGGTCCTCTTCCAGATCAGTCAATGCATGAGAAAACATCAGTTGCATCATTAATTAAAGAACTTTACACATTCTTACGTCAGGCAGATGCCAGAGAGCTTGGTGGACTCTTTAGAGAGTTAGATAATGCTCAAGGAGAGAAGAAATTAGAACTACAACACAAAATAGATAATTTTCAAACTCATATAGTCCCGATAATTGCAGATATTGATGCTGGTTTTGGTAATGAGGAGGCAACTTATCTTATGGCTAAACAAATGATCGAAGCTGGAGCTTGTGCTATTCAAATAGAAAATCAAGTCTCAGATGAGAAACAATGCGGGCATCAGGACGGTAAAGTAACTGTACCGCATTCAGATTTTTTAGCTAAGATAAATGCTGTTAGATATGCATTTCTAGAGCTTGGCGTTGATGAAGGAGTTATAGTGGCGCGAACAGATTCCCTTGGTGCCGGACTAACTAAACAAATTGCTGTTACAAAAGAAAAAGGTGACTTGGGAGATCAATATAATTCTTTCCTAGACGTTGAAGAAGTTTCAGCAGAAGATATGAATCATGGAGATGTCCTAATAAATCAAAATGGTAAGCTCGTTCGTCCTAAACGTCTTCCTAGTAATTTATATAAATTTAAAGAAGGTACAGGAGAAGCTAGGTGTATTTTAGATAGCATAACAAGTCTTCAAAATGGAGCAGATTTGATATGGATTGAGACTGAAAAACCTCATATAGGTCAAATCGGAGGGATGATGAATGAAATTAAAAAAGTTATACCTAATGCAAAGTTAGTATACAACAATAGTCCATCTTTTAACTGGACATTAAACTTTAGACAGCAAGTTTACGATCAATGGAAAGAGGATGGTAAAGATGTTTCTGAATATGACAGAAAAGATCTCATGAATGAAAATTACGATGCAACCGAACTTTCATACTATGCAGATGAAAAGATTAGAACTTTTCAAAAGGACGCGGCAAAAGAAGCGGGTATTTTTCATCATTTAATCACATTACCTACATATCATACAGCCGCCCTTTCAACAGATAATTTAGCCAAAGACTATTTTGGTGATCAAGCTATGCTTGGTTATGTAAAAGGTGTACAAAGAAAGGAAATTAGACAAGGCATAGCATGCGTAAAACATCAAAATATGGCAGGTTCAGATATGGGTGATGATCACAAAGAATACTTTGCTGGCGAGGCAGCCTTAAAGGCCTCCGGTGAAGATAATACTATGAACCAGTTCTAATTATTTATCACAGTTACTTGGATCTGTTCTCCCACAGATCTGACATGGCGAGCCTTCCTCAAGGTTCGCCATGCCCCCGCATGAACCCTTAATAGGTTGATTTCTTAAAATTAAGCCTAGAGCTAGGCCTGCAAATGATAAGCCCATTATTAGAAAAGTAACAAATAGTGTATTCATTGAGTCAGATCATACCATTTATTTGAAAATATAAACTCTTTATCAGAATTAGCGCCATCTATAATCAACATCAGTGCTATATTTTCATTATTAGCTAATTCAAGGCTTTCACTAACGCTTAAGACATTTAAAGCAGTAGCAAATGCATCTGCATGAGCTGATGATACAGTACTTAAAACAGTAACAGATAAAGCATCATCATTTATTGATTTGCCGGTAATTGGATTAATTGTGTGGGTTATCCTATCAATACCTTCAAACTTAAAATTTCTATATTCTCCAGATGTTGCTACAGAAATCTTATTTATATTTTTTGGAGAAATTAAATATGCTGGTTTATTGTCTAAGGCAAGAGGATCTTGTATTGCTATAGTCCAGCTTTTATCATAATTTGAACCACTTAATGTTAGCTCACCACCGATTTCAACTATAAAATCTTTGTAATTATTTTCCTCAAGATATTTAACTATCATATCAACGGCATAACCTTTAGCTATCGAAGATAGATCAAACCAAAAATTACCTTGTTTTATTAAGGTATTATTGTCTATGAGCTTATATGAAGATTTTGGATCGATTTCTGTATCTAATTTATTATTAAAATCAGGTGAGAACCCAAGTTTGCTTGATATCTTACCAAGTTTTATATCGTATGCATTATTTGATAGTTTCTCTACTTTATATGCTAATGATAGGATATTAAATAAATCATCAGATATCTTTAATTCTACATTCGAACTATTTTTATTAATTATTGCAATCTCTGAATCATCTTTATAGTTAGAGGCCACATAATCAATTTTATTGATGATATCTTTTATATTTGATTTATGAACGTCATTTAAATAGTTCAATGTCGTTATGGACCAGGATGTGCCATAGGCATACCCTTTAAAAGTAAATGTTTTAGAAAGATTATGTGTATATGCTATATATAAACATAACAACCCTATAATCAAGGCTATTATCTTCGATAAAAACTTTCGATTTATCAATTTATTTTTTAGCCACCAAAGTCATCTAAGGCTATATTTTCAGGCTCTACTCCAAGATCTAATAACATATCAATTACAGCTTTATTCATCATAGGAGGACCACACATATAATATTCACAGTCTTCTGGAGCCTCATGAGAGCTTAAGTAGTTCTTATAGAGAACATTATGAATAAATCCAGTATCGCCTTCCCAATCATCCTCTGGTTGCGGGTCAGACAATGCAACATGCCATTCAAAGTTATCGTATTTATCAGCTAAGTCATTAAATTCATCAACATAAAACATTTCTTTAAGACTTCTAGCTCCATACCAAAATGTAATTTTTCTATCAGTGTTAATTCTTAACAATTGATCAAATATATGAGATCTCATCGGTGCCATGCCAGCACCTCCACCTACAAAAACCATCTCATTTGAAGTTTCTTTAGCAAAAAATTCACCAAATGGACCAAATACTTTAACTTTATCTCCAGGTTTTAAATTAAATGTCCATGAAGACATTATTCCAGGAGGGACATCCATGCCTGGAGGCGGTGATGCAATTCTAATATTGAATTTAATAACACCCTTTTCTTCGGGATAATTAGCCATAGAATAAGCTCTAATTACAGGCTCATTATTAATAGATTTATTATCCCAGATTTTGAATTTATCCCAATCAGAATGATATTCTTCTTGAATATCAAAATCGTTATAGTCTATTACATATTCTGGTGCTTCAAGTTGCACATATCCACCTGCTCTAAAATCAACATTTTCACCTTCAGGTAACTTAAGAACTAGTTCTTTTATAAATGTAGCAACGTTATCATTTGAGATAACTTCACATTCCCATTCCTTAACACCAAAAATTTCTTCAGGGACATTTATTTTTAAGTCATTTTTAACAGCAACCTGACAAGATAATCTCCAGCCTTCTTTTTTTTCTCTAGAATTAAAATGAGATTCTTCGGCAGCAAGTATTGAACCACCACCCTCAATGACTTGACACTTACACTGGCTACAAGTTCCGCCGCCACCGCATGCAGATGAAAGAAAAATTTTATTTTCTGCTAAAGTTTGTAGTAGTTTTGAACCAGCTGGAACGACTAAAGGATTAGATGTATCTCCATTGATTTCAATTGAAACATCCCCAGTTGAAACAAGTTTTGATCTAGCTCCAATAATTACTAGCACTAAAAGCAAGACTATGCCTGAAAAAGAAATCACACCAAAAATTAAATCTAAGCTCATATTTATAAAGAAATGCCTCCAAATGACATAAAACCAAAACTCATTAAACCAACAATAATAAAAGTCGCACCCAAGCCTTTAAGACCATCAGGTATATCAGAATATTTTAGCTTTTCTCTTATACCTGCAAGAATAACAATTGCTAATGCCCAACCAAAGCCTGCTCCAAATCCATAAACAACACTTTCACCAAACATTAAATCTTTTTCAATCATAAATAATGAAGCACCTAAAATAGCGCAATTAACAGTAATTAATGGTAAAAATTGTCCCAAGGCTGTATACAAGGCAGGCACATACTTATCAAGAAACATTTCTAAAATTTGTACAGAAGCAGCAATTACACCAATATAACTAATAAGCTCAACAAATTCTAAATTAGTACCCTCAATACCAGCCCAAGTTAAAGCGTCTTCTCTTAAAATAAAGTTATAAATAAGGTTATTTAATGGAACTGTTATTAAGCAAACAACAATAACTGCAATCCCCAACCCAAAAGCTGCATCAATTTTTTTTGATATTGCAATAAACGTACACATACCCAAAAAAACAGATAAGGCTATATTTTCAATAAAGACAGTAGTTATAAAAATATTTAAATAATGCTCAAACATTTAGCTCTCTCTTAGTTAAATCTGGTGATGTTGAATGTTTTGATAAAACAAAATCATCAACCTCAACTTGTGCTGGTTTCCATGCTCTTATTGCCCATATAAACAAACCAATAATGATGAACGAGCTAGGTGGTAAAAGGAGTAAATTATTTGGTAAATACCATCCTCCATTAGAAACTAGAGGTAGAATCTCATACCCCATTAACGTACCTGAGCCAAACAGTTCTCTTATTACAGCAACGCCAATTAAAATAATACTGTAGCCTATCCCATTACCGAGACCATCAAAGAAGCTTAACAAAGGTTTTTCCTTCATAGCAAAGGCCTCAGCTCTTCCCATGACAATACAGTTTGTAATGATTAAACCAACAAAGACAGATAACTTTTTACTTGTTTCATAATCAAATGCTTTTAATAACTCATCAACAACAATCACCAATGAAGCAATTATTGTCATTTGCACAATAATTCTTATGCTGCCTGGAATATAGTTTCTAATGAGCGATATAAATAGATTTGAAAAACAAACAACACTAGTTAGAGCAACACACATAACCAATGTGACTGAAAGATTATTGGTTACTGCTAGTGCTGAACAAATGCCCAAAATTTGAAGTGTTATAGGATTCTCATCAAAAAGAGGTTTGAATACTACTTCTTTATATTGTTTAAGACTCATAGTTCAACTCAGCTAATAGTTTAGAATAACCTGATTTACCAAACCAATATGAAATCATATTAGTTACTCCACGACTTGTTAATGTGGCTCCAGATAGTCCATCAACTTTATAGTCTATGTCCGAAGCATCAGAGGGAACTGGACCTTTCAAAACTCTTAGTTCAACAACCTCGTTTTTATAAATTCTTTTTCCAGGCCATATTGATTTCCATTTGGGATTATCAACCTCAGCACCAAGCCCGGGTGTTTCTTTGTGTGAATAAAACTCTAATCCCGCAACAGTATTGAAATCATTTTCTACAGATATATAGCCAAAGAGCGTGCCCCAAAGACCATAACCTCTTATAGGTAGAATTATTTTATCAATAGATAAATCATCATTTCTGGATATATAAAATTTACCAACATTTTCTCTATTTTTTATAATAGCTATATCTTCAGATGTAGGGATTTTAGTAGATAAATTCGAATCCCTAGTTGCAGCAATTTGATCATAATTTTGAATATCAAAATCTTTATAGTTATTTAGTATTTTTCCTGTATTAAAATCAACAAATTTAATTTCTAATTGATTGAATTGAGATTCAATAGAAACAGATGGATCATACATATTTGCTGATTGAAGTATTTTCATTCTTTCGTCATTTAGCTTGTTTTTATTTTGCATATCTCTGAGTGAAACAGCAGTTGATGAAACAACTAGAGAACATACCAAACACACAACAAAAGCAACAGTAAGGGTTTTTAAAACTGACTCATTCATGATAGACGTGCCTTTCTCTTCTTAATATTACTCATAACAACTAAATGATCAATCACTGGAGCTAATAAGTTAGCAAACAATATAGCTAGCATCATTCCCTCGGGGAAAGCTGGGTTAATTACTCTTATTAATACAACGGTAATTCCTATTACCACTCCGTAAATCCATCTACCTGTATTTGTCCCAGATCCTGATACTGGTTCAGTAGCCATAAATACAAGACCAAAAGCAAAACTACCAATGACTAAATGCCAATACCAAGGTACATAAAACATCTCATTTGTATCAGATCCAACTATGTTTAAAATTGTAGACATTGCCCACATACCTAGTAATGTGCCCAAAATAATTCGGTAAGAAGCAACTTTAGTAATAAGCAAAATAACCAAGCCAATGCCTATTGCAATAACTGAGGTTTCACCCACAGAACCTGGAACGAATCCTAAAAAGGCATCCATCCAAGTAAAACTATTGTAAATACCTTCCATACCATCTGTTGCTGCAACTCCCAGAGCTGTAGCCCCACTATAACCCTCTGGAATAATATTATTATCAGCTAAACCAGCAATCCAAACTTTATCACCTGAAATTTGAGCAGGATAAGCAAAATAAAGAAAAGCTCTTCCAGTCAAAGCAGGGTTTAAAAAGTTTTTACCGGTGCCACCAAAGATTTCTTTACCAATAACCAAACCAAAAGTAATACCCATTGCAGCTTGCCACAAGGGTAAATCAGGTGGGCAGCTTAATGAAAATAGGATTGTTGATACAAAGGCACCTTCATTAATTTCATGTTTTCTAACAATGGCAAATAAGGCCTCCCAGGCAATGCCAACAACAAAAACAGTTATGTATATTGGAAGAAAATACGCAGCACCAAACCACATCTTAGCAATAAAACTAGTGTGGTCATAACCAACCATGCTAACAATATAATGATGCCAATCCCCTGTATTTTCTTGACCTATTAAATTTAAATAACTTAAAGAATAGTCACCTAAATTGTACATACCAAAAAACATAGCTGGAAAAGCTGCCAACCAAACAGTTACCATAATTTTTTGTATGTCTACAGAGTCTCGAACGTGGACAGGGTTTTTTGTAAGTTTGCGTGTATTAAAAACAAAGTTTTCAATTGCATCAAAAAGAGGGAACCATTTTGCATACTTACCCTCACCAACAAAATTAGGTTTTATATTTTCTATTGAATCTCTAAGAAACTTCATAGCTCTTCGTAAACTTTATTTAAATTATCCATTAATATAGAGCAGTAATCATATTTACTGGGACAAACATAAGTAGCCAAAGCCAAGTCTTCAGCGGTTAATTCAAGCATTCCTAATTCTGTTGCAACCTCAATATCAGATACTACTAGCGCCTTTAAAAGTTGAGTTACCAAAATATCCATAGGAATAATCTCTTCATATGAACCAATAGGAACTATTGCCCTATTACCTCCATTTATAGAAGTGTTGAAAGTAAATTTTTTAGGCTTAAGAAAAGATGATATAAAAACATTAAGTTTTGAATGTAATGTCTTACCAGGCATTATCCAATTCATAAAAATATCATTAGGTATATTTGAAATTACTGAAACTTGGTTGTCGTAAAAACCCAAATAAGACATAGCATCTATTGCATCATGCCCAAACAACACTGAACCAGAAATTATTCTTGAATTATCTTCTATCTTTCCAGCTGTTAACTCTTGAAGATTAGCGCCTATCCTGGAAGATAATAATGATGGTTTAAAAACAGATTCACCTGTAATTGCAATATTTTTATGTGTTCTTAGAATATTATTTTTTAATAAATAACCTATCGAAATAACCTCTTGATAACCAATTGTCCAAACACATCTATTTATGTCTACTGGGTATATTGCGCTTATATGTGTGCTAACTAACCCAGCTGGGTGAGGACCTGAGAACATATGGCTTTGAACATTTTCGTAACTGTAATCAAGGATATTATCCTGATAGGTAAGGTGAGTTTGTGTACTGAATAATGATGAAATAAAGTTAACACCTGCATCAAATTCATCTTTATTCAGAGAAATTATGTGATGCGGACTTATTGCTAATGGGTTTGTATCACAAGCATTTATGAAAATACAATCTGGGGTATCATTGATTCTAGGCGTCCTGTTAAAAGGTCTTGTCCTAAAAGAATTAAATAATCCTGAGTTTATTAATAAATCTTTTGGACTTTGAGTTGTATCAAACTCTACAAATTCTTCATTTGAATCAATTTCAATCTCAAGAGATAAAAACTTCCTTTTTTCTCCCCTATTAATATCTGATATAGTGCCACCGCAGGGCGAAGTGAAAAAAACACCTGGATTTTTCTTATCTTCAATAATTTTTTGACCTACTTTAACCCTATCACCCTCCCTAGCTAATAAAGTTGGTTTCATACCAATATAATCATTACCAAGAATAGCGGCTTTACGCACAACAGGAGTGTCGCTAAGTTCAGCAACAGGGGTTCCTGAAATTGGGAGGTCTAATCCTTTTTTTATTGAGGTCACTTAATTTATAAATTAGTTAAAGTCTTTTAAAACGTGCTGATTATAAGACTATTGCGAACTATATTCTATATATTTTTTTCAATTGATTTAGGCAATCTTGCTAAATTAACTCCAGCAATTTTTTTAGCTAAATTTGTTACCTGATTTGAGTAGCCGTACTCATTATCATACCAGCAATAAAGAGTTATTCTTTTGCCGCTTGCAATTGTTGCTTGAGAATCAATAATACTTGCAAATGGAGATGAGTAAAAGTCTGTTGAAACAACTTCAGATGAGTTTACAAAACCAATTATTTCTCTGTAATCAGAATGAAATGCCATTGATCTAAGGTAATTATTAAGATCATTTTTGTTTGTTTCCTCACCTATTGCTAACGATAATATAGCTAGACTTACATTAGGAGTAGGTACTCGAATAGCGTTGCCAGTAAGCTTGCCCTCAAGCTCAGGTAAAGCTTTTGATACAGCCTTAACAGCACCTGTAGATGTAATTACCATATTAAGAGCTGCACTTCTTCCTCTTCTATCACCTTTATGGAAATTATCAATTAAGTTCTGATCATTTGTGTAACTATGGACAGTTTCAATATGACCACCGTTAATACCAAATTTTTTATTTAGAATATCAAGAACGGGAACAATAGCATTAGTTGTGCAAGATGCAGCAGAAATAATGTCATCATTATCATTTAAAATATGATTATTAACTCCATTTACTATATTTTTTATTTCGCCTTTTGCAGGGGCAGTTAATATAACCTTAGATCCACCAGATTTTAAGTGGAGTGAAAGCCCATCCTGATCTCTCCAAACACCTGTATTATCTATAACTATAGGCTTTTGAATATCAAAATTATTATAATTTACCTCGTCTGGACTATTTGCATAAATAACTTTAACAGGATTTCCATTTATAACTAAAGATTCATTAGCTTCGTCAACCCTAACAGTTCCGTTAAAACTGCCATGAACAGAATCTCTTTGAAGAAGACTTGCTCTTTTGTATATATCATCATCAGAAGCCTTTCTGATAACAATAGCAGCAAGTCTAAAATAGTTACCTGGACCGGTTGTTTCAACTAACATTCGTGCAATTAACCTACCAACCCTTCCAAAACCATATAAAACAATAGGCTTTGGTGTTGATGGTCTTTTTGAATCAAAGCCTATAACATCTTTTAACTCTTGATTTATATAATTATCAAGGCCGCTAGTATCATCTTTAATATTTTCAAAAAATGGGCACTTAATAGCAAGTTCACCAATATCAATCTCACAGTCATTTAGTTGGAGACTTGATAAATGTTGAATTATTGGAAAAGTTTCAAATTCACTGAGCTCATTATTATCAGACTGTCTTGCAAATCTGTGTGCTCTCATTAATTCTACAGGAGATTCATTTACAAGAGATTTACCATATATGAGAATATTGATTCCATTTCTATATAAATCTCCAATAATTGGAACCATAAGCTCTGCTAAGGCCTCCCTCCACTTCCAATCTCCAAATGAATCTTCAGGCAAAATCCTGTTTTGACGCGCTGTTGAGATAAAATTTGAGTCTCTTTTATCTGTCATATTAAATAGAATTAATAATTAAAATTAGATTCTATAACAATGAATTAAAAAAGTACTTAATTTAGTAAATTATTTACATTCATTAAAAAATTTTAATTATTAAAGTTTTTTATATGATGATCACTATTACCAAACAAGGCATCTATTGTAAGCATTTTCTTGAGGTAGTGACCAATCATAAGCTCATCACTAACACCCATTCCGCCATGAAGTTGAACAGCCTGTTGAGCTGAAAATTTACCTGACTTCCCTATTTGGGCCTTTAAAGCCGATACATGTTTATTACTATCATCAGAACCAGAATCAACTTCTAACATAGCTTTAATTAATAGAGATTTGCATAGCTCACTCTCTATAAACATATCAACCATTCTATGTTGTAAGACTTGAAAATTTGATATTGGCTGGTCAAATTGCTCTCTACCTTTTGTATATTCAACTGTCTTCAAATAACAAGATGTCATACAGCCCACGGCCTCAGCACTTATACATAATGTAGCTAAATTTATTGCATCCAGTAGCAATTCTTTCGCCTCATCACCTTGAGCAATTATAGAATCTTCACCAAGAACAACGTTTTCAAATGATACTTCTGCACAACTCTGTCCATCAACAGTAGGAAAAGAAGTAATTGATACACCATCGTGATTAGAATCAACAATAGCTAACGTAAAGCCTGAATCTGAAGTAGCAGAAACAATAATTTTTGATGCATTTGCTCCATTAAGAACTAAAGCTTTTGTTCCATTTAAGACATTTTCAGAATTAATATTAGTTACTGGATTAAGGTAGTCGTATTTATTAGATGATTCTGCATATGCTAGGGAAACATGCATGGCTCCAGAACATATAGACTC
>JACLAC010016917.1_pt1 | contig 20995 bp, 14 predicted proteins | sample 8027881 | NCBI WGS metagenome assembly JACLAC01 (sample SAMN15725517, study PRJNA655200) | protist metagenome | isolation source: fluorescence activated cell sorting (FACS) single amplified genomes of... | place: Spain: Blaines Bay Microbial Observatory, Mediterranean Sea | collected 2016-01-19 | reverse complement strand
CGTGCCATTCTGAGTTGCCATGTGTTTTTGAAAGTAAAGCTTTAAACTCTGTAACCTTATCATCCGGTATGTCTACGTATTCTATGATTTTGGCCATGTAATCTTCTCCTGTTGAATTTAAACAAAATAATCCACTAGTTGAGCTCTGAATAAATGACAAGGACTACTTAAAGGACACACATGTTGGATACGGGAAAGCATCAAAAAAACCTCAGCAACAAGATGCTACTTTTAATCAATGCAGGAATTTTCATTGCTGTAGGATCTGTCTCGAGCCGTTTTCATGTTTTGCAAGTCTGGTTGAATTTGAACTATGCAGAGTTCTCATGGCTGCTCTTATCCTTTAGTTGTGGACAAATCCTGAGCAATTTGATTATTGGTCGGTTGATTCCTATTTTTGGATCAAAAAAGATTTTATTGACAATGACGACTTTTATCTCGTTTGCTCTGATTAATTTTATTGAAACACCTTCCTACACTGTTGTGCTGGTCTTGTTTTTACTGCTTAGCTTTGGCTTCGGTGGAGGTATGGTAGTAGTCATGGCTCAAGCAGGTACTGTGCAGACCCAGCAAGGAAAGTCTTGGATATCTTTCTTTCAAGGTGTCAGCGGCATAGGAGTCATCGGAGGTATGGGTTCTGGTTTACTAACCAATTACCTAAACATTCCTATCGATATTCATTTTCCTTTTGTGGGAATAACTCTGCTTACTTTGTTGACAACTGCTTTATATGTTTACGTTCCCTATGAGATTGATCGTCCCCAAGAGAATAAAATCTATGAGTTATCAACTAAAATTATACTGCTTGGATGTATAAACTTTACTTTGATCCTCTCGACTTCCTCTTCTGTAATTTCTTGGTCAGGTGTTACTTTGCGGGATAAATTTCAGTTGCCTGATGACTTAGCTACATTGGGTGCTTTCGGTTTTGTCTTCTCTGAGACAGTAATTCGCTTTTACGGAGATAGGCTCACTAAGCGATTTGGAAAAATCCCTTTACTGATTGTCACTGGCTTGCTCACCTGGCTTTCACTTCTTCTTGTCTACCTGATTCATCATCCAATGTGGGCATTGCTTAGTTTTGCTTGTGTGGGGTTGGCTTCTGGAACTATTCAACCCATAGTATTTAGCCTTACAGCCGAACAAAAAGGCAGTATATCTCACAATATGGCTTTTATTATGTTATTTCAGTCAGTCGCTTTCCTATCTGGGCCGGTGATTACAGGTTCGATAGCACAGCATATCGGGCTTTTTGAAATCTATTTTTTTTGTAGTTGCACAAGCGTCCTGATTGTACTGTTTGCAGTCCTATTCAGGAAAGAACAAAAAAAATTGGATAGCCAATCGATTTCATAGGTACCCCACCGCTTTGTTGCTAATCAACCTGTAAGCGAGATTTCCTGACTTTTGTAATCTTACTGTGATGACTCTTCCATCTTAGCAATATCATCGGGATAGTGCAGGTGCCGCCCAGTGCTTAATAATGCGAAGCATAAGCGTTATGAGTAATCAAAACTCATAGTAGAAAACCTTGGCCTATTTTTCAGAATAAATATCAAACTCTAATCGAGCGAGAGGTCCCTGGGCTTTGGTTTATTGACGATTACCAAGCAAGTACAAAGTATGCAGTTCCCTAGCGGACTTGGCAGGATTGGGAAACAGTGCTTTATGTCGAAGTACCAAATTGATGCGCCAGAATTTCGCCAGAAAATGCAAAAGGTTGGGTCTAAAATTACAAATAAAGTTGCTGCGCCTAAAAGCGCTAATTGGATTTTAGGCTGCCAGGAGCGCGTGCCAGGACTTAAACCCGGAACCTACTGATTAGAAGTCCTACCAAGGCCAAAATAGCCAACATTTCACAATCAATAACAGTAATCATTTCAGCATCTTATTCTGATTTGTTGTTTGCTGTTAATTGATCCCACCTGTGTTTTGTTGCCACCATTTACGACTTTTTTGCTACCAAAATTCAACTCTGATTTTGGCGATTTCCAAACCCAATTACGACCTTTTTGCTACTTTTTCTTCTTCTTGGATGAAATATAGAACAGATTAGCGAATAAAAGGCACTAAAACCACGGATTTCTGATCCGTTGGTTTTTCTGTTGTCATTATTGAGATCAGCACCTAGCATGAAGTCATCAATTGTTTCAATCACAAAAATAGAACAGGCATCATGGGAACTATTCTCGAGATTCCCCGCAAGCAGGGAATCAGCTACCGGGTAGAAATTCGGCGTAAGGGTCACAAGTCATTATGCAAAACATTTCAGCGTAAAACCGACGCAAAGCACTGGATGGAAGAACAGGAGGCGATCATCTACAAGGGGGGCATCGTCACCATGGAAGTCGATCGAAAAACGGTTGGTGATTTGATCCAGCGCTTCCTGGATGAAAGAGTCAGCCAAATGATTCCCTCCAGTCAGAGTGATTATGGGATGCAGCTACGCTATTGGGAAGAAAACATTGGGCATTTGACACTGCGCCAGTTGACCCGATCAAACATCATTGGGGTCCGTGAAAAATTACGTAAAGGCACCTATAGCCGTGGTGTAGAGGAGAAACAGCGAAGCCCATCCACCGTCAACCGTTACACGGCAGCTTTGAGCACCTGCTGTAGCTATGGAGTAGAGATTGGGATGTTGGAAAGGAATCCTTGTACGGGTATCAAAAGGCTGAGTGAACCCCGCGGGCGGACACGTTTCCTCACCGATGGAGAACGTGATCGTTTACTTCAGGTAACGAAGTTGTCTTCCCCCCAACTCCATTTGGCTGTCGTTCTTTCATTGGCTACCGGTGCAAGGCAGAGCGAGATCTGGGGACTGCGCTGGCAGGAGATAGATCTCAAGGATGGATTCTTGAAATTCGAGCACACCAAGAATGGCGACATCCGTGTGGTACCTGTAATTGGGGAAGTACTTGATTTACTTCGTGGGTATCACAGTCAGCATCGCATCGTTGGAAGAGATGAACTCTTCCCTAGTCGGACAAAGGGGAAGTCTCTCGACCTACGCACACAATGGGAATCAGCGTTGAAGCAAGCAGAGATCGAGGATTTTCGGTGGCATGACCTGCGCCACTCTTGTGCGAGCTACATGGTCCGGCAGGGTCTGGACTTAAGGCTGGTGGCCGAGTTGCTGGGTCACCGCACGTTGCAGATGTCGATGCGTTACTCGCACTTGGCCAAGGAGCACCTCAAGAGTGCAATCAGCGAGGCGATGGAACGCTGAGATATCTCCCTTAGCTCCTGCTGAAATTATGCTCCCCCCTCTAAAACCCCCGGGGGGAGCAAACGCGCCTCCCCCTTTTTATATTGGGACTCCGACTCTTGATTTTAGGCCCAAGGCACAGACCAGTCTTTACAGAAAAGACCCGAGGGTGAATCTGCATAAAATATCTTCAAAAGCTATCGCAGCAAATTCATCAATTTTCCCAAATGATTTGCCCTGATCAGAGGATTCTCTGAATTCCCAAATTGGACTTGTGGAAGTTTTCACAAACACAGAGGGTGCTTTGAATAAGAAAAAAAGATGGCTGCCAGTAAACCCGCTAACCAAAAGCTGATGACCTAAATCAAACTACAGTCAATTTTGTGAGATAGAGAAAAAAATAATTATTTTCTTGCACTCTACCCATCCTAACTAGTAGATACTTGGCATACATATTTCAAATTTACCATCATTGACCATTGTTCAATGGAATTGGGCAACGCATACAAACCAAACATAGCAGTTTTCTATTGGGAATGGACTCTCCCACTCCGTTGAGCTTTTTGCTCACAAAAAACCCCGGCTCCAAGGTGTTTTCATACATCCTGCCGCAGCCAAGTCGATCTATAGGGTTTCCTCGACTCTAAAAACCTGAGCCCGATGAACCACTTTATCCAAGGGAGAATTGCGCTTCCTGACGAGGTGGAGGATTCGGTCTTGGGGTCCCTCAAAGCAACACGCCTGAGCCCCCGTCATATTTTTTAGCTGACTTAGAATATTCTGGATAGCTCTGCCCAAGCCACATGTTCTTCAAGCGGCTGCAAGACTACCTGCTCAATCATTTGTGAGTGAGCTGCTGAAGTCCACCCAGAGGCTCTGAGACAGATTCTTAAAGAATTCTAAGCTAGCAAAGAATTAAGCCTGAGAGACTGGCAAGCAAAGAGTCAGGTACTCAGCAGCCAGAGAATCTGGTTTCGAAATATCTGGTCATTGCTGGAGATTTTTTAGAGTTCTCAGTAAGCAAAGGTAACAAGCATTCCAGAAAGATTTTATTCAAAGCGATTTTGGTTGAGTGAAACGAAAAAAGCCCCAGCATCCGCAGAGTTTGGCGACACGACGGAGTGCTGGGGCCCAACACAACAAGACAACCCCAGCAGGGCCGGTTTGTTGATAGCAGTTATATATACGCTTCCTGCAGGTTGCGCCATCAATTTCTGCAAGCAGACTGACCAGTCACCAGGGTTGTCTCCTGAAGTTTAGGAGACTGCTGGATGAAATGTCTACTTCGTCTCTTTTTTGTCCTGATCATTTTGGGACTGCTGCAAACAGGCTGTGACCGGATTCCTGAAGAAGGCACCATTGTCTATGATGTTGATTACCCTCGCGCTGATGAGGTCGATACCGGTGGAGGTTCCGGTTCCGGTGGAGGTGGCGGTTCCGGAGGTGGAAGCGGTGGCGGCCCGACCACAGTCACCAACCCCAACGGCTCTGGCGCCGGCTACACCGTCTCCAAAACCATTGCCAATGTCTACGAAGACGGTTCGGTCTCGGATAATTTCACAATTGTACTGACCGCCGCTCCCAGCGCCAATGTGGTGATGGGTCTTGCCAACCCGGACACCACCGAAGTCAGCTTATCCCCAAGCTCCCTCACTTTTAGCACCGTCAACTGGTCCACCGCCCAGACAATCCTACTCACAGGTGTCGAAGACGGCATTGCCGACGGCAACCAGGCAACCAACCTAACTGTCTACGTCAACTCCTCCACTGACGGCAATTACTCCTCTGGGGTGGATAACTCTTCGGTGACGGTCAATTCTGCGGATTCTTCCAGTGTTGCAGCAATCACCATTACTACCACCGGAGGGAACAACTCGGTCACGGAAAGTAGTGGAAATACCGATAACTTCACGATAGCACTAGCCACTCGTCCTGCTCAGAATGTTACAGTCTCTTTGACTTCTGCTGATACCGGAGAAGTCACCGTTTCCCCATCCTCGGTGGTTTTCACCTCCATCAATTACAGCTCTGCCCGGACAATTGTGCTAACACCCGTTGAAGACGGCACTGCCGACGGTAATCAGAACGTCAACATTTCAGCCAACGCGACCTCCACAGATATTTCCTACAATGGGCTCAGCCAAACAACGCCAGTCACGATCCTAGACAGTGGAAGAGTTGCTCCTAGTTTGATTACTGATCTTGCCGCATCGGCAGGGAGTCAACAAAATACGTTGACCTGGTCAGCCCCCGCTGGTGTGGATAATTATACTCTCTACTGGTCTAGATCTTCTCCCGTTACCATCTCATCCTCTAACTCGGCTAACCGAGGTTTCTTTACTCTTGCCTCTGGAACCACCTCTTATGTTCATGCTGGCCTGGACAGCAGATATACTTACTATTATGCCATTCTTTCCACAAACTCTGCTGCATCTTCAGGCTTATCAAATGAAGTCAGTGCCAGACCATCAGGATTTTCAGGTCCCCCAGTCTGCAATACAACGGGAACTCTGACTGATAATGATGCTGACCTACTGGTTCACTATGCCTTTAGTAACAATCTTAATGACAGTGCTGGATCTGGAACCACAGGAAGTCCGTATAATTTGAGCAATCCAGGCGGGACAATCAAATATGCTCAGAGTTGCGCCTATGGTCAGGCAGCCTACTTTGATTCCAGTACAGGATATTTGGAGAACAGTAACTTCAACAGAACAAATATCGCTTCCTTAGATTCTGGAAACTATACCATTGCTTTATGGGTAAATCGTGATGCGGATATGATTGAATATGCATCTGCTATTTCCAGTAAGGATACAACAAACAGTGTATCCACTTGGGGAGATTCGATTCAAATTGATGTTGATGAAAGTGGTGGAAACAACTACATGCGCTGGAACAACGCTCCTTCAACAGGAATTTCAGATCAAGCAATGATCACTGATGGAACGTCTCTGACAGACTGGTCCTATATCACTGCAGTTCATTACGATAACAATACCGCTCAATTCTATCGAAATGGCGTGTTGGTGGGAACACACACCACCTTTCCTGCGAGATGGTACAAGATGAAAGTTGGCATCAATCGGGGTGGATATGTGGGGAATCAGAATGGTCTTGGCTTGGCTTGGAAAGGCTACATTGATGAAGTCAAGGTATACAACCGGGCCTTTGATGGGGATGATGTCAAAAATGCTTGCTTGCTCTACAGTCAGTGCACAGGACTCACACCAGCAGCACCGGATAATTTAACGGCCACAACACGCAGTTCATCTCAAGTCAATCTCACATGGAATGCTGTTAACGGTGCCGATAACTACACCCTTGAATTTGGCACCAGCAGTGGCAGTTACTCAGGGAGCAGCACGATCACATCAGGAACCAGCTTCAGTCATACCTCTCTCTCTGCATCCACTACTTACTACTATCGAATCAAGGCAAACAATGCAGCAGGTAGTAGTGGGTGGTCATCTGAAGCCTCTGCTACTACCCTGGGGCCCCCTGCCATGCTGGTTACCCACACAAGCGGCGCAACAAGAGTGAATGAAGCTGGTTATGGGCAGGGCTTCTATGACTGGGCAATCGCCACTGGGGATTTGCAACGCGGCGGGGTTAATTATGCGATGATGGGAATGTACGACGAATTTAGGAGTATAGCCACCGATTCAAGTGGCAATGTCTACGCCGGCATGTATTGGGACAATAGTTCAATAAGCGATCAGCCACTTCAGGCAAGATTAGTCAAGTACAATACGGCTGGTGTGGAACAATGGGCCCGAGCAGTAGTTAGTCCTGGTACAGATGCTTTTGTGCATAAAGTTCTGATCGACTCCGGTGGGAACCCTTACATGCTTGGGGGTGTGAGGAATGGTTCCTATGATGGTCAAACTCAATTGGGAACTGGTTCTCGTGATTACGATATCTTTATTACCAAGTATGACAGTCATGGAACGAAGCAATGGTCAAAACAGTTTGGTTCAAGTGTAAGCGAATCTTTTCACTCAGCTGCAATTTCCACAACTGATGAAATATATATCACTGGTTCCACCACTGGGAACTTTGACGGCGGTGGGTTAGCCGGAAGGAGTGATTCCTTCATCCTGAGAGTCGATTCCAACGGGAACCAACTTGGTATTGTTCAAGATGGAGACAGCTGTGGTGGAAATGCATCCACTGGTAAAAGTAGGTTGTTCCACGATATAGCCGTTGATAGCAGTGGGAATTATTATCAAGCTGGGCTAACAGAAGGTGATGTAGATGGGCTGTCACATTCACATAAGAGCGCGCCGGGTTATTGTACTAACTGGACGTCACACCCTGACGATCTGTTTATTCGAAAGTACAACAGCAGCCATGTTCTGCAATGGACAAAACTCTATAACAGTCTTATTAATAGGGCGTCTGACGGGGGGAATGGCGTTGATTGGTTTCATGCCCCAAAAATTGCGTTGAGCAATGATGGAACACAACTTTTTGTTCGTACTAAGTGGGCTGGAACCTTCAATGGCCAAACCTCCGCTTGCCAAGGATGGCGTGATGCACAATGTCTGTTATTGTTCTCACTAGACACATCCGATGGGTCATTCAATTGGACAAAATGGCCTGACCAGGCTGATTCAACCGCCCTGCATGTCGATGCATCGGATAATATTTATGTATTAGGACTATCTGGTGGAAATAAATGGCCTGATGAATACCCCAAGCATTTATACTTTGGTCAGAACCTGATTTACAAATATAATTCAAGCGGTGTGGAACAGTGGAAAAGACAATATGGAAGTTCAAAAACCAGATACTATGGAGAATATTTAGGGGCGTCGCATGTCACTCCCAGTGGACAAATCTATATCGGTGGGCGGTCTCTGTTCAATAGTCATGGTTTATTTTATGGTCTATCATTGGGGAGTGCTAGCGGTCAGGCAGTTCTTTTCAAGGCAGATGGCAACAATAGTTACATGGGAACAGACTACTTCACACTGACCCTCAATCAACAACCCACTGCCGATGTTACCTTTACCGTCACTTCACCAGATACTGGAGAGGCCACTGTTGCCCTTGGTGGAATCAACGACGGCATATATAAGAATAGGGAAGAAAGCTTTGTTTGCCTTAGAGCATCTTGCAGAGGTAGTTTATCTGTTTATGGTACAGCTTATTATTTAGACAATAGCTCCATTACCTTCCAAGAAAATTCGGGATGGAATAATTGGAACACACCATATCCTGTTCATATCCAAGCTGTGCAGGACAACCTCAGTGATGGTGATCAAACGCTCAACTTCAATGTCACCACTTCTTCAACAGATGCAAATTGGAATGGCCTCTCATTCACCGTTCCTGTGACGGTGGTTGATCAGGCCAGCCCTGCACCTCAAGTGCTTCTTGGTTTTGACAACAGAACCATTACAGAAGGCAATTCAGGCACACAGACCCGCACCCTGATTGCTACCCTTGATCGTATTCACACCGCCAATGTGACTGTTAATTTAGCCTATGGCTCAGGGAGTTCTTGTACTGCCACCAGTGGGAGCAGCAATGATTTTGCCTATACCTCCTCCAGTATGACAATCAATGCCGGACAGTCCCAGGCCACCCAGAATGTGACTGTTTATGGCGATACTACTTTTGAAGACAATGAGACCGCTTGTATTGATATATCTAGTGTGACCAACGGGTTTGAGGACAGCACCCAGAGGGCTACCCTCACAATCCTTAACGATGATAATGTAGCAGCAAATAGTGTGACCATCACTCATTCTGGTGGAAGCACAACGGTGAACGAAGCTGGCTATGGTGAAGGTGTCTATGACTGGTCAGATCTGATTGGAAATTCAGGTGATGACAGGGCTTACGCAGTCACTCGAGATGCAATCGGGAATGTCTATGTTGGTGTCCAGACAACATCGAGTTTACAAGGTAGCAATGCGGGAAGTCACGATGCTGCATTAGTCAAATACAACTCTGTTGGTATCAAGCAATGGACAAGACAAACCGGTAGTAGTGCTGCAGATTATGTGAAAGCAGTAGCTACTGATTCAGAAGGAAATGCCTACATCATTGGGGATGTGAGCAATGCATCTTACGATGGTCAAAGCGCATCGGGAGATCGTGATGTATTCATCACGAAGTATTCGAGTAATGGCACCAAACAGTGGTCAAAGCAATTTGGAACAGCACAAAACGATCAAGTAGCTGATGCCGTTATTGACAACAACACCCTCTACATTATTGGCAGTACCAAGGGGACAATGAGTGGAGCCAGTAAAACATCGGCTTCTGCTACCTACCAAGACTCCTTCATTACTCGTCTGGATTCTAGTGGAAACATTTTGGGATCAGACCAATTCGGAGTTTCTGGTACAAACAACACGGTTGCCAGCGATATGGCCTTCGATGACAGTGGGAACTATTATGTAGCTGGTAGTACTACGGGAGCATTGGATTCTGAATCTCACAGTGGAAATTCAAAAACGGATATGTTTATCCGTAAATACAACAGCAGCAATGTTCGACAATGGACAAAACTCATTGGCAATAGCACTCATGACCAAGGAAACGGAGTTCATCTTGGCCTCAGTAGCAGTGGGGCAACAATCTATCTCCAGGACCAAACTGGGGGGACCATTAACTCGGTTTCTGCACCAACTTCAGCCAGTGACCATTTAGTGATTCATGCAATCAGAGCCAGCGACCGTGCCTTCGAGTGGACCAAATTCACTAGTCACCGAGCAAATACTGTCAGAGGAATTGGGGCTGACTCCTCCGGCTACATCTACACCCTACATGACAGTTCTATCAGCCCTGCTGGCTATGATGATGACCTTGACGGCAACTATCAAATCACCAAGTTTAATTCTTCTGGTACCGAACAGTGGGCCAGGCTCACAGGAAGCGGGGACAGTGGTTTTGATTTTCCACTGGGCATGTATGTGACAAAGGGTGGCCAATTGTATGTTGCAGGAACTACGCAGGCAGGGGTGCTCAATAGTTCCTCGACATGGGATTATAAATTTCATGGAGAAACATCATCAGGAAGTTTTGATGCCGTGATTTTTAAAGCAAACGGAGCAAATGATTATGTGGGGAGGGATAACATCACCGTTGTTTTGAGTGCAGCGCCATCGGCAACTGTAACAGCCAATATTGCTGGATTTTCCACTGAATTTACCGTGGAACCTACTCAATTGACCTTCACCACAGGCAATTGGAACACACCTCAAACCGTCTACATTCATGGGATCCAGGACAACACGACCGACGGAAATCAGACAGAAAATCTGACCATCACCACCTCTTCATCAGACAGTAACTACAATGGACTTACTGTAAATACGCCTGTCACCATCGCAGAACAGGCACCGATTGCTCCAAGCGTGGGAATCGGTTTTGACAATGCAACGGTGACTGAGGGCAACTCTGGCACACAGACCCGCACTCTCACGGCTTACCTGGATCAGCTTCACTCCTCAAATGTCACTGTCAATCTAGCCTATGGCTCAGGGAGTTCCTGTACTGCCACCAGTGGGAGCAGTAACGATTTTGCGCACTCCTCTTCTACCATGACGATTTCCGCTGGTCAGTCCCAGGCGACCCAGAATGTGAACATTTATGGAGATACGACTGTCGAAGACAATGAGACCGCTTGTATTGACATTTCGTCAGTGACCAATGGAGTTGAAGAGGGAACCCAGAGAGCCACACTGAGGATTATAAATGATGATACCGCATCATCTGCTGCGTTCAGATACAGTGCAATAGGTGGCTCTACTACCGTTTCTGAAACAGGTACTACAGACAACCTAAACCTTTATCTAGCCAGTGCTCCCAATGGAAATGTTGTTGTTGATGTGACTGTCTCTGACTCCACTGAAATCAGTGTCAGTCCTACTCAGTTGACTTTCACCAACGCCAATTACATGAACACCCAAAACATTACTGTGACGGGTGTTGATGATGCTCTTGATGATAATGACACTGTCTCTCAGGTCACCATTGCAATCAATGGCTCCACTACGGACACAACCGGTTATGCCTCGCTAAGTTCCAGTTCCCGAAACGTAACCACTACGGACGATGAAGTTCCTCCAAGTGGAACACCGAGTCTTACCAACGCGGTTGCTGCTACTCAACAAGTCACATTGAGCTGGTCTACTTTATCAGGGGCAACCTACTACAAGTTCTATTACAAACAGGACTCCACGGTAAATTATTCTATCAATGTGGCGAATAGCTCAACTTACGATGGCACATTCACAGTCAATGATGGATCAGCTACAAGCTATGTTCATGCAGGCTTATCTGCCGGTCGTTATCATTACACGATGGTGGCAGGTAATGTTGCCGGTGATTCTGCACAAAGCAATATGCGCGATGCTGGAGTGGTCTCGAATTTTTCTACGTCCTCCTGCAATGCAGACAACGATACAGATTTACTGGTTCACTATGACTTCGACTCAAACGCCATTGACAAGGTAAGAAAGTATGGTGACGCACGATATGATTTGAGTGTAGCCAATGGCGGTAGCATTACCTACGCGAACAGCCGCTGTACCGGGGGCAAAGCAGCGTATTTCAATGCGGGGAATCAATATGGGTACAATACGAGTTTGAATGATGATAACGAAAGTAACCTCTTCAATAGTGGTAATTTTACAGTCAGCCTTTGGTTTTATGCTGATCCGGACATGCCAGATTACAGTTCAATGATGTCTTCGAAGATTTTTTTGGGCAGTGGGGGTGACGGAGGTAACCACAGTTGGCAACTTGATAGTAATGACAGAAAGCTTCGTTGGAGATCACAACAAGGCGTAAATTCATCTACAAAAGTGCACACCCTGGCAAATACTCGTTACCCAACTAACTCATGGGGACATGGTGCTTTTGTGAAGCACGATAATGGGACAGCACAAATCTACATGAATAGCACTTTGGTGGCGACAAGGCTCAATAATCAGCCAACTCCAATGGATATGCTCAAGATTGGGACAAATCGCCAAAATCAACTCTCCTGGAAAGGCTACATTGATGAGTTCAAAATTTATGAAAGAGCTTTGCCTGCCTCTCAGGTTCGCAATTTGTACGATAACGATACACCCATCCCATTTACTAAATCGATTACCTTCAACACCAGCAATGGCTACGCAAAACAGAAGGATAACAAATATCCTCTGGAAATCGATGCATCAGGTCCAACTAATTGTAGGGGGCTAGCTGGTAGTTCTGGCAGTTCCTATGTCTCCGCAAGTGCCGGAAGACCTTTTGCCCTGGCCTCAGTCTTTAAAGCTGGTGCACACTCCAGTCAGGGTTCAGTACTGTCCCAGACGAATGGCTCGGACAGAAACAATGAATACAGGATTTCTCTGGAAGTAACCAATGCCGAAAGGCTTCGTTTCTGGTTTGGCAATGATCAAAACTATTATAAATGGACCTCGAAATTCACCCTGGATAGCAACAAATGGTATGGATTTTATGTTGATTACGACGGATGTAGTCGAAGTTATGGAAATTCAGAGAGTCAGAAGAATTTTAATAGGTTCCGTGTTTGGCAAGTCGATTTATCATCCGATAGTGCCACACAATTGACTACCTACGGCCAGAATGACAATTCCTATGGTACATGGATTCAGAACAATTCCGCTGGAAACCCAGTACAGGGTCAATTTTATGTTGGTTCCCGCTATGAAAATAATGATGAATTTCAGGGTCAGATTGCTGCTGTGGTGGTGACAACACTAAAAACTAATGGCGAAAATTTACCAGCAGCTTCAGAAATTGGACTGCTGGTCAGCAACCCATTACAGTGGCTGGCAGACTACAAGGTTGGTCAAGATTTTAGGAGACCCGGACAAACTTATAACAGGTCGAATTTTTCTCTTAACGATGCGCTTAGTGCTGGCAGTACCAAGGTCTGGTTGATGGGAGGTGGAACAAATGATCAGTGCAACAGTACGAACTGTAAGTTCCGAAACCAAGTCTACTCGGGTTCTGCTGATTATGATTTGGAAACCAACGGAATCAGTTCCACTTTCCAAAACAATGTTTCACTTCCCTAATCTAAGCTAGTTCAAATTTATTTTTCTTCGGGAAGTGTATTGTTATTCTCTAGTAGGCGGGAGCAAGGGCATTCTTTCTCAGCTGTGATGTAAATGCGTAGATATTTTTCTTTTTGAATGCCTCTCCATTCGTTCTACATCCTATTTTTGAATAATCAGATAGGTATCAAAACTGAGCAAAAGATCAAAATTGGCATCAACCGGGTTAGTCAGAGTCCCTGGAAGGGCTATGTGGATGAGGTCAAGATCTACAAAAGATCACTCACTCCAACCGAAGTCGGCTACCTCTACAATAACCACTGTCCCAAAGCCTCTTGTCCCTGAAGTTAGTTTTCTGGGGGATAGAAATGGAACAGAAGCTAAAAATATGCTCTAGCAACAAATTATATTTTCTTAGCCAATTTGAAACTAGAAGTAATTTTTAGAAGGCGTCCTCATGCTGATCAGCGCTGATCTGATTCCCCTGAAGAAGCTGGCGCAGGACCACCCAACCGCCCGGGTGATCGACCTCTGCCAACAACTCCAACTGACTCCCTTCGTGCATCTGGTCAATTGCCGCCTCAGTACCGCAGGGACACTGAATAAACAGGTTGCCGAACTCGCTGAAACCTACCTGCCATTGCCACAGAACCTCTGGAACTCGCTGGCAGCAGCCTCAGAATCCGTTCCTTGTTCCTTCAATACGGCCCTTGTTGATGAAGGGACTTCCCTGGCATCTGGGATCTCCGAAGAAGAAGGCATCGTTCACTTTGAACCGGTCCTGCAAATTGATCCACGCTCCCTCGCTCCTCTGCAACTGACTAAATTCTCTAGAGCCCAACTGGAAACCGCCCTGGCAAATGTCTCTGAAGAGAGTGAAAAATTACACAAGTGTATGAATGCCATGGTCAACAAGGGCTGGGTTGAATACCTTCAACCGAATGAACAGGTAAAATTAGGTCGAAGGTGGCAGTGGCAGGTCCCCAATGATCACCCCAAGGCTGCCGCAGATCTTCTCTTCAGAAACGGCCTCATTGATTCCAAGCAAGACTTCCTGCTGATCTGCCTCAGCCAGCAGGGCAAGCCCCTGAATCCCAAGAGCACCTCCATCGCCGATACCAGCAATGCAATGGAAATTGTTGAAAAATTGCTCAATCCCATCCTCAGCGCCTAATTAGCGCCTGTTTCAATTCCCTGCTTCAGCCTGCTTTATACCTGGTGTAGCGGAGAATTAACCGCTCCGACTTGCCGCTTATTCCCCGCCTATACAAATCATTGGCTCCTGTTCAAAATGCAGTTTTTGGTTTCAACAACTGATTCCAAGTAATTTACATAATTTCCATTTAGGAGTCTTTGATGACACACAACAAAACTGATCCAAGAAACTGGGTCCGCCTGGCTGATTACATTCGTTCGGGGAAGAGTCCCATTGATATGCGCTGGTTGGTCTTCCACCGGCGTGAGGCAATGCGGCAGTTCGGATGCCTACTCAAGTTGGGCAAAGGCATCTTAATCGACCACGACCGACTGATGGCCTATCTCGAAGAACTGGATCGCCGCAAAGAAGGGATCGTGCCGAAGCTCAGCTAGGGCGCTCTCCCCGAGAAGTGGGGGTTCAGTTATCAAATGGCCCCGGGTGATTAGAGTTTTGTAAACTCCAGCGCCTGGGGTCGTGCAAGCGGATGAATATTATCAGGTAACGTATGAAGGTTTTTGACAAAAAAGTCCCAAAGCAAGGGCAAAAGAGCTGGTCTGATCCAGCACTACTAAAGCCTGAAGACTCCTCAGTCGAGTCTTCTGCCAAGCTAGTAAAAAAACGGGAGCATGCACCCCACTCTGATTGGCGTCAACGACAAGGCGCAGCGATTAGGCGCTATCATCAACTTGGCCTCTGCCCCATACCACTCAAAGGCAAGCGGCCCTACCAAAAGGGCTGGCAGGCACAAGAGCAGTACCAGGAGTTGAGTGCTGAAGCAATCCTTCAACGCTTTGGACCCAGCGACAATGTTGGGCTGCTGCTGGGTATCCCCTGGAGGCAGATGGGACTCTTCCTACGTGGGATTGATTACGATGATCTCGATCTATGGGAAGAGCATATGGCTTGTGCTGGCGATCAGGAGGGCTACGGCTGGTTACTCAGCGGTCCAATGGTGCGGACCGGAAATGACAACTCCCATCACTATATACTGAGTGACTCCTCTGAAAAATTTGTCTTTCAGGGCAAAGAGAGCACGGAGCACGGGGGCGAGATCCAGGGGGCAGGGACTCAACTGGCAGAGTTGGAACTAGGCCAGCAGCAAGTTCAATTGGTCAAACGTGAGGAGATTATCGCAGCGGTTCAATCGTCATTATTGAAGATAAAGACTCGCCTGCTAGCAATCCCAACCAAGCTAGGCCATGCCCTAGCCAATGAGTTGAATGCCGCTAGTGCCAAGAATATTCTGGAAACCGAAATCTGTGCAGCTCTGTCTGAACTGAGCCTGATGTATCAACCAAAAAGGAAGCAACGATGAGCCGAAAATTCAAAGTGCCGAAGCAAAATCTGTGAGTGAAGAACCGCAACTAACGGAAAAACCATCCATCAAATCACGGCTCTTGTCAGGATTGGTGGCTTAAATGGGCAAGGCTATTTACTTAATTTTTTCTGAAATCATTCTTTTGACAAACTTTCCGGTACTCCAGAACTTTTTTCGCCATTCATCTCCTTCGGGAGTTGCCCACCAAGCTTCCCAAGTATCCAATGCAGCATAGTTTTCGAGTTCAACATCTCCAAATAGACGACGTTCTTCTGTTTGTCTGTATACATTAATTCCAATTACTCCGGGCAACTTACCTGCAGGACATTCGTGTGCAAATTTAAGGTGTTCCTTGGGATTGAGTACATCATCATCTGTCGGTGTAAATACGTGTGTCAACATTATAGCCATAGGTTAAATCCTCTGATTGATTTGCAAAAACAATTTCTAGAAAACTTCCTCATTGATGGCCATTAGGAAGGTGGTGTAGGGAAGCGCCATATAAAAAACGCTTCCCACGGAGGACTCTACACCAGGAAGAATTTATCAAAACCACTGGCGCAAAGTCGTACATCTGTGCTTTGGAGTTTTTTAAGGCAAAGAACAGATGAAGGCACTAGTCAGCTTGGGGTGTGTGGGGACAACCTTATCGCTTTGGCCAAAAGCTATCTATCAAATGGTAATTATAAAATCAATCATTAAGTTGCAATTTAGATGATCTTTCTAAATCAAAAACTATCTTTACAGCCTCCTGTTGTAGGTATTTCTAACTTCGAACACTAACGGACTTTCAAAATCCTTAAGGCCTCCTTCTGATGCTACTCAATCAACAAGACCTTGCTAAAGCCCTCAATGTCACCACCCGAACCATCAGGTCTTGGCATTTTGAAGGTTGTCCCATTCCTTCACAGGAAGTCCATTGCACTCTCTACAACTTGCCTGATGTGTTGGAATTCGTAGTCAAGAAGCGGGTGGGCAATGAGCTTACCTATGAGAAAACCAGACTGACAGCAGCAATGGCAACCAAGACGGAACTGGAAACGAAACTACTACAGCAGGAGTTGCTGCAAACCGATCTGGTGAACATCACCTGGGGCATGTTTCGTCAAGATTTGGAAGAGAAGGTGAGAGCAATACCAGAGCAATTGACTGACGAACTGCTACGGCAAAAGACTTTGGTGGACTGCAAAACTCAGCTCAAGGAGATCTTCAGTGAAGCCTTGGCTGATCTGTCCAGTATTGAGGCGATGGCAAAGTGATTAGGTACTTTGGGGCAATTTTCCTGCGGGTATTTCTGACCACGAACCCAGTTTTTATCAAAGGATTCGCGATTTGACTTTCATTCACAACGAGTAAACCCAGAACCCCAATTTTGAAATCGGAGCCTGCCAAATCCCAAGCAATACGGCCTAGCTTGCGCCTACGCTGATTCGGATTTGTTGGGTTGGGAGGTTCCTGTCGCCTGCATGGGTGAGGCGTTTTCTGCAAGCCTCATCTGCCACCCTCAAAATTTCTTTGCTGGTCGAAGATATTTCAGTCACTACTCACTACCACTTGTCTCCATCTTAAGGATATTGTCGGAGAATCTCTTTGGAATTTCTGTAAGCTGAGACAAATTGATGTGCTTCCTGCACCATAGAGTTGACGATTTTTCCTTCAAGATTGGATTCCTCTAGTTGCCTGTAAACATCCTGTTCACTTTTGGCAACCCAGTGGCAATAAAAAAATTCTTCATTACCACACTGGGAAAAAGTCTTGATCAGGTTCTGCATGATGATGAAGGGAATCTCAGGCTGAAGAAGGAAGACTACCGCAAGTTTTGGGCTTATGCTTGTGAGCTACGAGATTTGAGAAGAAAAGTAGAGGACCATCTTGAGATAGAGGCCGTAAAGAAACTGCTGTTAAAATAATACTATTATCAACCACAACGCATGAAGCTACTTCCATTCACCTTCGTCCTGCCAGTTCACTCCCCAATCGCTGAGCAGTACCAGCGACCATTATTTGAATCAGTGGGCTCCGCAGGCTTTCCCAGCCCTGCTCAGAACACATACTACTTTTCCTTTTTGAACTTGCTTTAATGCTCTTGAAATGGAGGGTTCAATAATCAGAATTTCTGGAGGAATTCTATCATAGAAGATAGGTAATGATTTTTCAGCAGGTTCTCTGGCTCAGTCATCACAGGATTATCAAGCAAGTCAAATAGGTCAGACTCAATTCCCTTTGATAATGATTTAGTTTTAGGAGCTTTTGCTGGTAAATACGAAGAGTCAGAAATAATCGAAGCCAATTTTTTATTTTGGGTCAAAAAATCGCTTTCTTACTTCGTTGTAGTCTCTTTTCAATCATCTTGTTCGAGCCCCTGCAGCCTGAATATTACATGTTTCAAGGTCCTTACGGATCTCAGTTTCCGGCAATCCTATACCGATAAAAACCAGGTAACTACCTTGCGCCTCCCTTTCAAGCGGTTCGATGTTACATATATCATGAACTATATTTACCAGATGCGGCTTAGGTTCCTCAACAAAGGACAAAAAACCTTTCACTCTTAGCAGAGAATCTGAATGTCTCATAATCCAGAAAGTCAACACATCATAGAATAGATTTTGATCCAGCGGTTCGTCGATTTGAATAGAAAAGGAGTCTACGCCGTGGGTGTGGTTATGATCATGGTGATGATCACAGACGTGATCGTCATCCACAATCACTTGTTCAATAGGATGACACAAGTTTTGAGATGGCATGAAAAGCACGTCGACGCTGGCATCAACGCCCGTCACCATAATTTCAGCCATAGGGTTCCTTTCACGCAGCATAGCTTTTATATGGTCAAACATATCATCGGCAATTAAATCTGATTTACTGATGGCGATTTTATCCGATATTGCGATCTGCTCTGCGGCTTCTATATATTTATTGGCCTGATCAATAATAGCAGGTGCGGATGCAACACAGATCGTTTGAACCACCTCGAATTCTGACTTAAGTAATGGGTTGCGCCCTATTGTTCGTAGAATGCTACTAGGAACGGCAAGCCCCGATGTTTCGATTATGCAATGATTAATGCCACCCTCAGAATTGTGACGTTCTGCCAATTCAATGAGTGTGCTGCTAAGATCATCCTGCATCTCGCAACAGACACAACCGTTAGGAAGGCTCATCATATTACCGCCCTCCGAAGCCGCTCCTATGATGGCACTGTCGACATCGATATCACCGAATTCATTCACAAGCACCGCTGTTCCCTTGCCAAATGGTGATTCAAGATACCTGTTCAAGATTGTTGTCTTGCCTGCACCTAGGAAACCAGTTAACACCGTCAAATTAATTCTACTTTTGGTCTGATCGGCACTGTTCATATCCAACTTTCTCAACTTTTAAACTGTGAAAATATGTGATTATAAGTAGTAGACAATTACTTTTTTTATGAATAAAAGTAATCATGATTTTTTTAGATAGCATTTTACTAAATTATACTCAGGAATGCTCCTGAAGTCTTGAAAGAATATTTCTTTTTTCTGACTGTAATGACAAGTGGGTGCTACTTATTACATCCTGTTTTGCCATAGATATCGCAACATCATCTGCCTAATGGAGGTGGCCATGTCCGGTATAGTAGATCAGCAGTCGATTCTCTGGATCAGCACAGACTACTCACAGGTCAATCAAACCAATCCCTCTCAGACCGGCTTCCTCACTGATAATGTCATTGAACAGGCCCAGCGCAGTTCGCGCCATGGTGGGCAGATCTGGAATGCCATTGTAAACCTTGCAAACTCTTAGGTTACCGACTTCAAAACACTTCAGTGCCGCTTCCAAAACTTTGATGTAGTTCCTCCGAAAGGTGTCCAACACCGGTTGCATTTCTTGGAAGGCAAGGCCTACCGTCTTGGCTGGCATATTCATTTCTGAACGTAATTCCCCTTCCAACTAATAAATTGAAAATAATCTCAAAAGAATTATTCTTTCGCAGTCGTTTCAGCTTAGCTTGCAGAAACTTCACCCCAAATATTTTCAACACCTCTTAAATTGGAGATGACATGACCCCGAAGGAAGTAGTTCAAAAAGGCTACGCTAGCTTTGCTGTTGGTGATATGGGCACCCTCAAATCCCTGATGCATGATGAGGGAATAGTTAAAGTAAATGGAATGCACAAATTTTCAGGAACCTATCGTGGACCAGACAATTTCATTGGTAACTTTTTGGCCCACATTCCCAGCCATTTTGAAAATTTTAAAGTAGAACCAAAATTGATGATTGCCGAAGGTGATTATGTTTTTGTATTAGCCCATGGAACTGCGGAAGGCATGGATGCTGATTTTGGGCACCTTTACAAAATTCAAAATGAGAAAATCACTGAGTTTCATATACTTGATGATTCCCAAAAATTAGCGGCGATTATGAAGGCAGTCTAGCCTTGATACAATCGGAACTGCAGTGCCTAGTCAACTAGGACTGCAGTCTCATACCTCCCAACTTATTGCTACCCACCTCTTGATTTCATCCCCTGCGTATCTGCTTATCCAGTTCTGGATTGTTGTCTTCGAGATTTTGGTCTATCCACCAGCGGCCACCAGCCTTGTAGCTCGTCAAATAGCTTCTCTGACACCAGCAGCAGACCGTTGCTTCGAAAACGTGATATCGTTAAGCCAGTTAATTTGGTGTTTGGTAGTGTTTCATTTGCTTTCATGATTTGAGAATGCAATCCAGATTTCAGCTAAATTCTTGACTATCTCTATCTCTTACTTGATAAGTTGGCTTCCCAAAAGCAAGCCTGCTCTTGCAGACTAGTTCTTTCGTACATTTATGAAATTAGAGGTAGTCAAAATGGCAGAAAAACATTTCTTTGTAGTACACACTTTTGTTTCTGATGAAGCTCGGAAAGAATTTTTGACGCCCCCTGAAAAGAAGAGTCCACCAGAAAAAAGGAGAACTGAGGAAGAATGGGCAAAAAGTTCGGCGGGAGAATTCGCTAAATGTGTGCAGAAGTGGATTGGCAATGATGAATTCTTGTACTGTCATTGGATCGCTAAGAGCGAACAAGATGTTTACCGGCAACTCGATGAATGGAATATAGAAGGAAAAATCCTGAGTTCAATGGTCCATGAGGCACATGAATTTATGTCTGCTTACCGCAATTCTGACGAAATTTTAGAAAGCTATCCCGAAGACGGGATGTATTGGTAGAGACTAATCCCCCGCAACGAATCAGCGTTGTTCCAAAGAGTATATTGGTAACC
>JACLAC010021369.1_pt1 | contig 21006 bp, 13 predicted proteins | sample 8027881 | NCBI WGS metagenome assembly JACLAC01 (sample SAMN15725517, study PRJNA655200) | protist metagenome | isolation source: fluorescence activated cell sorting (FACS) single amplified genomes of... | place: Spain: Blaines Bay Microbial Observatory, Mediterranean Sea | collected 2016-01-19 | reverse complement strand
TAACCAGATGCGTGAGATAGCCAGCTGGGAAGCTTCTGACTCAGAACTAGCTTTTGCCAGCTGAAGCAAACATGCTTGTACCTATCCCAAACGATGGAGCATTTCATCAGAGTGCTTGCAAGAAAAACATTAGTTCTCTCCAGGATACTTCCAAAAATGTGGCTCATAATGACTTGATTTTGAGCCAGCTTAAAAATGATTTACTCCCCTATTTGCTGATCCAAGAGTTAGAAACATGCATATTTTAGTAACTGGAGCCGCGGGTTTTATCGGGTTCCATCTGACTCGTCGGTTACTCGAGCGAGGAGATACTGTCGTTGGATTGGACAACTTGAATAGCTACTATGACGTGAGACTTAAGCGAGATCGTCTCATGCTGCTGGAACAGGAAAAAAACTTTAATTTCATTGAAGCTAACCTCGAAGATTCCACTTCCATTCAGAATGTTTTTGACCAGCATGTTTTTGATCGAGTTGTGAATCTCGCCGCACAAGCAGGGGTTCGTTACAGTTTAGAAAATCCCAGAACTTACATTGATGCGAATATCGTAGGTTTTCTGAATATCCTTGAAAATTGCCGCCATTATGAGGTTCCACATTTGGTATATGCTTCCAGTAGTTCGGTATATGGAGCCAACACGAAAATGCCCTTCAGTGTTCACCACAACGTAGACCATCCAGTGAGCCTCTATGCCGCAAGCAAGAAATCCAATGAACTGATGGCCCACACCTACAGTCATTTGTTTGGGTTGCCAACCACAGGTCTACGGTTTTTTACTGTCTATGGACCATGGGGTCGTCCGGACATGGCTCTGTTTTTATTTACCAAAGCAATCTTGAACGGTGAACCGATCCAAGTTTTCAATCACGGCAAGATGCGTAGAGATTTTACCTACGTAGACGACATTGTGGAGGGATTGATCAGAGTCACGGACAAAATTCCAGTAGGAAATGAAAATTGGAGTGGGGATAAGCCCGACCCAGCTACCAGTAAAGCACCCTATCGAATTTACAACATTGGTAACCACGAACCCGTTGAACTACTCCATTTCATTGAACTACTCGAAAAAGCTTTAGGGCAAGAAGCCCAAAAAGAATTTTTATCTATTCAACTTGGCGATGTTCCAGCGACGTGTGCGAATGTGGAAGCACTAGAAAAAGATGTAGACTTTCGTCCAAATACACCAATTGAAGAGGGAATTCAGAGGTTTATTGCTTGGTACCGAGATTACTACAAAATACCAATTTCCTAATTGTTGATCATCCCACTCCTACTCCTTTGCCGGAAATCAGACTGGCTGGATTTCCATTCAATGAAACTTGATTCGCTCAAACGACTCTCTCCAGTTGCAGTTCATTAATCCCATTGGCCCTCTTAGTCTCCAGGATTTTTGTTGATTCCAATTCCCCACGCAATTTTGCTAATTTTTGTTGAGGTTCGAAGCCTTAACGTGATTTCTATGTTCAATTAATGAATAAATAAATAATCAAATCAGTTATATCTTTTAATTTTTGATCAGTTTTTCGATCAATAGAAAAAATTTATTTTGTATGTACGAAATTATTGACTACGATCAATGAAAGTGAAATCATAAAAAGCATAAACATTATCTAAAATATTGTTACTCACCTGCTGCCCCTCCCAACACCCAAAAACGGAGTCACCATGATGACCGAAAATAGGGAAAGCGCCAGAACACAGAGCCTCAAATCAAAAGTTATGAAAAGCCTTTTGGACGATGGCAAAGCGAAAGGCTATTTGACTTTAGACGACATCAATAGCTACCTCAGCGAACAAAATGATGGAGCCAAAGCAGATAATAGCCAGATGGAGCAGATTTTTAACGCTCTAACAGGTGCTGGGATTGAAGTGTTGGAAGATGAAGATTCTGAAGAAGAAAATGCCCTTAAGGATAGGGATGAATTAGAAATTGATGATTCCTTAAGCAGTGCAGACTTAGCGGCGATTAACAACGATCCTGTTCAACTTTATCTCCGAAAGATGGGGTGCATCAGTTTGCTTACTAGAGATGAGGAATTGCAGATTGCCCAATCGATTGAGGAGGGGAACTACGCTCTACTCCAGATTTTTGCTCGTTCAATTTTGGTTCTGGAGAACCTGAGTCAACTGAAAAGGAAGCTTAAGGAGGGTCATGTTCGTGCCAAGAACTTAATTGCTGGCTTGGATGAAGATGACAACGTTATTGAGGATGATGAGCGAGCGTCAAAGAAACTTCAGGATGTATTGGCTCAGATAGATGAATTTCGCCAACAAATGTTGGAGTTAGAAACTGATCCGACTGCTAAGAAGTTTGACCAAACAGAGCTTGAATCACTGCAGAAAAAAATCCTCAAGAGACTTGAGAAAGCAAACTTCAATTCTCGTCAGTTAGAAGCCCTCTGCTCTACAATGCTTCAGCATCACTCGAAGATTCGGACGCTGAAACGAAGAGTGCAGGTTTATGAGGAGCAACTGCAGATCGCTCCAAAAGATGCTTCACGTTGGCTAGAGAAATGGAAGAAAGCCCAGGGAGAGCGAAGGCGTGAGCGTTACTATGAACGAAAGTTCGAAAACGGAACAGGAATGCGCTTCCCTGTAGCCCGTAGGATCTTTGAAAAATGGCAGTTGTGTCGTCGACGTATCGATATGCTTCAGCAGCAAGCCGGAGACAATTGGTATGGCTTTGATACCGAGATTGAACACCTGAAAAAAGCAGAACTTCAGGTAAAACAGGCCAAGAGTAAATTGATTGAGGCCAACCTGCGCCTTGTGATCAGTATTGCCAAGAAGCACACGAATCGGGGTTTGCAATTCTTGGATTTGATTCAAGAGGGGAACCTAGGACTGATTCGAGCTGTTGACAAATTTGAATATAGAAGAGGCTATAAATTTTCTACCTACGCGACGTGGTGGATTCGGCAGTCAATCACAAGAGCGATCATTGACCAGGCAAGGACGATTCGTATTCCTGTTCACATGATTGAGACTCTCAATAAGCTATACCAGGTATCAAAGCAGCTTACGAATCAGCATGGGAGAGAGCCCAGTATTGATGAATTGGAAGAACATCTCGGTATGCCCCTGGATAAGGTTCGCGATGCCATTCGTATTTCCCGAGATCCGGTTTCACTCGATTCTCCAATTGGGGATGATGAAGATTCGCAGTTAAAAGATTTTATCCCTGATCAAAATGCTTTGGATCCGGTCGCGAAAACAACTACAACTCATCTCGAAGAGACGATCCGTCACTACTTAGGAACGTTGAGTGAGAGAGAAGAAAAAGTTGTCAAAATGCGATTTGGTGTCGATGAGGCAAAGGAGTATACTCTGGAAGAGATAGGTCTGAACTTTGATGTTACCCGTGAGCGAATCCGTCAAATTGAGGCCAAAGCTCTGCGTCGACTCCGACATCCAAGTCGAAGCGCTCCCCTGCGTTCCTACTACGATGAGTGAGAATCCGTTGGATTAAGCTTATCCCTGATGTCTCTGGAACTTTCTTCTCCCAGAGACATCAATATACTCTCCGAATTTGCGAACCACTTCTGAAACCCATCCAGACCGCTAGTAAGAAACTCTCAGCGAAAATTTGCTTCAAAGAAGCTTGGGACAATCCGAGAGAGCCAAGACCACTCTTTTCCTGGTACGGAACCGGACACAAAGCCTACATGACCTCCTACTGGGACGAAAGCCGTCTGAATCAGATCTGACAATTCAGATGCCTGTGGAACAACTTCAGGAACCATGAAAGGATCATCCAGAGCGTGCACCAGTAGGGTTGGGATTTGAATTCTGGTGAGGTACTGACGACAACTGGCTTTTTCATAATAATCACGGACATTCTTGAAGCCGTGCAAGGGCGCCGTCAGCAAATCATCAAATTCCCAGAGTGTCTTTAGCTCCATGATCTGCGAAAGGTCAGATAATCCCAATGCATCCTTCAACAAGGCCCACTTGCGCACTGCGGAGCGTTTCAGCCGTCCCATCAAATATTGCTGATAGATTTTTGAAAAACCTTGGCTGAGTCGATCAGCGCAGAGCGCTAGTTTGTAGGGAACAGAGATAGCACACGCAGCTGCAATTTTTCTGAACTCATTCTGACCAAGCCAATTGAGCAGAATACTACCGCCAATGGAGAATCCGACGACTCCAATCGGTGCTTCTGGGAAGCGTTCCCGAAGTACCTCCACAGTCCAGTCTAACTCCTGCCAGCGCATCGCGTGATAGCTCTGCGCAAGACGGTTCGGTTTTTCTCCGCAATTGCGGTATTGCATAACAACAGCCCGCCATCCCAAGAAACCTAATTGACGCATTAGATCCTGAACATAATTAGAGCGGGCGCATCCCTCCAAACCATGTAGAATCAAAATAGTAGGTACTTTTGCAGTGGCTTCATACGTGTCCTTCAGCCAAAACCATTCAAGGAAATCTTGATCTGGTAGTTCGTGGGTTTCCTCAAATAAATCCACCGAAGGCACCTGCCGAACTCGTGCATTCCACAAGGTTTGGCTATGGGCTTCCGGAAGCCACCAAGCTGGAAGAAATCCTAGCTCGTTTGAATTAGAAAATGGCTTGCCCTGTGATGATCTTTTTCTGATGATGACCTCCTTTAAGTCTTACTCACTATGGAGTGGTCGTGTCTGTTTTCTCTTCGCTTACCAAGTCTTTTGTTCAGGATCTTGCCATTGATCTTGGCACTGCAAATACGCTTGTTTGCACGCAAAAGCACGGGATTGTTATTCGGGAGCCTTCTGTCGTTGCCGTGAAGCGAATTTCCCGGGGAGAAATCCAAATTCTGGCGGTGGGCCAGGTTGCGAAAGAGATGATGGGAAGAACTCCACGCAGAGTTGAAGCCATTCGGCCCTTAAAAGATGGAGTGATTTCTGATTTTGACATTGCTCAGGAAATGCTGAGTTATTTTATTCGTGAAACTCAGCAACAATTTTCTGCATTGAAGACCAAGCCCAGAATTGTAATTGCCATCCCCTCCGGAATTACTCAAGTTGAGCGGAGAGCTGTCAGAGAAGCAGCGTTGCTTGCTGGAGCTAAAGAAGTCTTTTTAATCGAAGAACCTATGGCTGCAGCTATCGGAGCCGGTCTCCCAGTCCAGGACGCTACAGGTTCGTTGATTGTCGATATTGGTGGCGGAACCACGGAGGTTGCCGTTATCTCTTTAGCCAGCATTGTTTTTAGTGATTCAAGCCGAGTAGGTGGTGATGTGATGGACGACACCATCAGCCAGTACGCCAAGCAAAAATACAACTTGTTGATTGGCGAACGAACTGCAGAAAACGTCAAGATTCTCTTGGGCAATGCAATCGAGAGAAGTGCTACCCACCAGACCATGGAAGTTCGTGGACGAGATGTAATCTCAGGAGTACCAAAAACCTTATTATTTCATGAATCAGAAATACGTACATGCTTAGCGGACAACTGTGCGGCAATTGTAAAATTGGTCAAAAAGGCTTTGGAACAAACTCCTCCTGAATTGGCCGCAGACATTGTTGAAAAAGGCATTTTCTTAGCTGGTGGAGGTTCCATGCTGGCGGGTTTAGACAAATTATTGAGTGAAGAAGTCAACTTAAAGGTAATGCATGCTGATGATCCTCTGAGCTGTGTGGCCTTGGGAACTTTAAAGGTTTTAGCAGAATTGGACCTACTGGCTCAGATTGAACTCAACAATTAGTCCTTGCCTTTTGTGTGGGCAAATTTATCATCTCAAATTTCCGATAATTTTCCTCGGTTGGTGACGTGGCTGAATGGTCAGGCAGCAGATTGCAAATCTGTTTCATAGCGGTTCGAATCCGCTCGTCACCTCCACCCGCCTGCTGAATTCTTGCTTCCTCAGCAACGCTAGCCCGGATGGCGAAATTGGTAGACGCACAGGACTTAAAATCCTGCGGAGGTAGCCCCTCCGTGCCGGTTCGATTCCGGCTCCGGGCACTCAAATTTCATTTTGTAACATCCACCCTTGGTCTTCGCTGCTGAGTTGCTGATCTAATATAGTTAGTCGCTTTGCAACCAGATCAAAGGGATGACAACATCAGAATTGGTCTGAATTATGCCATGGTTTAATAGGCTGCAGGCGAATTTAATGAGTTGATTTCACTATTAGGGAGGCTGAGATGCAGAAAGAATTTGAAGACTATCAAAAGATGCTGATGCTTATTCAGCAAGACGTTAAAGACATGAGAGAACGGTTTCTTCTGAATGATTTGAATCCTGAGAATTTTCGCGATGGCAATCCTCTGGAAGACGACATTATTTCCCTCAAAAAATAAATCTTTCTATTTAATTATTGATAATACTGAGATTTTAGTCCTTTTCAGTATTATTTCAATAAACCAACACAGGCACTAACCTGATGGGAAGATTCTCACCGGTGATGTTTCTCATCATTGCCTTGACGATCGTTTTCTTCTACTTATCAAATAACAGTATCTGACTTTCCTATCAGTCAACAAAAAGTGTTGTTTTCCCACTGCCGGCGTTCATCGAATGAAAATTACCTTTCAGCATTACAACAAAAAGTTCAGCTCAATTTGGTGCTTGATCAGTGCCCAGATTATTTTGGTAGCCTGCTCAAATAATAGTTCAGAGGTAAAGACTGCTAACCAAAACCCAGAGACATGCAAGATGGCCTACGAATATGAGTGGGAGCATATCTACGACAGAAAGGTGTACATTCCCATCGCTTGTTGTAAATGTGCGGAGTAAGCTGATCTTCATAACAGCATGCTGATCTCTGCGAGAGCCCCTTCTTGATTTCCTCCGGTCATACTTTTGAAACCTTCCCCTCAATTCTGAAACTACTATGAAAAAAATTGGAGCTGCCCTTTTTGGGAACAAATCGCTGGAAGTGAGGGAATTTCCTGATCTAGAGCCTAGATTGAATGAAGTCTTGATTGAAGTGAAGGCAGCTGGCATTTGTGGTAGTGACTTGCATTTTTATCGCTCTAGTCCTGAAGAGTTGGGTGCTCGTTACGGTAAAATTGTAGGTCATGAGCCAGCAGGAATCGTTGTTCAAACTGGTGACGCTGTCAGTAAATTCAAAGTTGGTGATCGGGTGACCGTAAATCACACGCTAGGTTGTGGTCACTGCCAATACTGTCATCAAGGGGAAACTGTCCTTTGCCCAACTGGCAAAGGAATGGCCTTGGCGGATGCTGGAGCAAATACCAACGTCCTGAAGCTTCCGGAAAATACCTGTCTTGAACTCCCAGAGAATATCTCCTTTGAAGACGGTACTTTTATCGCGTGTACCGGAGCGACTGCGTACAATGCGGTCCAACAATTAAGGGGTCAAGCGGTTCGCAACGTAGTTGTCTTTGGGCTGGGTCCAGTAGGATTGTCAGCGATATTACTACTTGAAAAAATGGGAATCAATGCGGTAGGAATCGATCCAATTAAGAGCCGCAGAGACTTTGCATCCTCACTTGGTTGTAAAAAAATCGGAGACTTTACAGAGGCTGAAGGCCTCATCAAGATGTCCCCCAATCCGGAAGGTTTTTGCGGAAGTATTGAAACCAGTGGGGCAAGTAATGCTCAGAGTCAGGCAATTGATGTGCTGAGGCCAAAGGGAATAGCAATCTACCTTGGATTAAGCAAGGGAGTTCCTAGTATCTCCCCAGAGCAATTTATTCATAAGCAGATTAGGTTGCAGGGCTCAAAAGTCTTACCCTCTTGGGCAGCAGTTGAGATGATGAATTTTATGCAGGAGAGCAACTTCTCTTTTGAACAGCTTATTCGAGAGAAAATCCCTCTTCATAGAGCTGCTGAGGCCTTTGAGATGTTTGAGAGCGGAATGTCCGGGAAATTTATTTTATTGCCAAACTAGCCTCTAATTCAGCCGTAGAAACGTGATTTTCAGCTTCGTTCAAATAGCTGATATCAAATTAGAAAATCTGGAGAGTGTCAAAAAGAATGAATTGGATAGGGGGTTTTGTGTCAAATAAATTACATTTCCTAAGTTTATATTAGGAAATACATGAAAATATCTGAAAGTTTTGAATAGTAGTAAGTTTGAATTTGGAAAAATCAATGAGTGCTTGACTTTTAAGTGACAAAATAAAATCTTGTTGAATAATTTTTCCCAACATTTATACCAAAGCTATCTGAGTCAACATGTTCTTCGTGGTCTTTTTGAATAAATTTCCTGAAGTGCCAATCCACGTCTGTGAGGACTACCATACAGCCATGAAGAGCCTGGCAAAGCATCATCGCTATGGTAGAACCGGCTGGATCTCTGAAATGGATTTGGGCCTGCTCAATCATTACATCGAGGTCATTGACACAGAGCTTCACGAGATTTTTGACATGGCCAGGTTCGACTATCTAGAGAAGATGGTTCATGAGCAAATGTCAGTTGCATAAATCCAGTCTTAATCTAAATTGATACTAATTCCTACCTAAAATTTCTTTCTGTACTCGTTGTCACCAAAACATCTTTTGCTTGCTGCAGGAAAAACAGGCGAGATCTTTCACAGATTTCTATCCCGACAGTTCTGGGATTTTCTGAGGTCGCTAGACTAAATGCAAATTCTGATTAGTTTGCAAAAAATCCCATCTGATCACTTCCCCAAGAATACAACCCATTTGCCTTAAATTTGCTTTACCCCAAGCAAATTTCTGAATGTAGTTCACCGAATTTGGGTGAAATCAACTTCTGGGGGACCAGTGCTACATCTTCCAAGCACTTCTCAATTGGGAAATTTCATACTTAAGGTTTTCCAACTGATCATTACTTTCTTGTGCACAAACTCACTCTTGAGCGCACAAGAACCGATCACTGATCCGAAAATTCTTTGTTCACAACCAGAAAGAAAAGAGCTAGTTCTGCAATTCCAGAAACTGGGATTGGACACCAAATTTGTTTCTGATTTCTGCCAAAGATTTTCGCAAGATCAAATTGAAATCAGGCCTAGAGAAAAAACGACGAGAGGCCTGATTTCAATCAAACAAATTTGGTCTGCAAATCAACTTCAGGGTGAGGTAGCCCTAGTTCCATCGGATGTAGAACAAATCAATTCTGTTGAAACTATTCCATCACCAGATTTTCTCTTGGCATCAGCAGTCTCAGACAGGATAGACAGCCTAGTTGCTAGTGGTACGGATCAATCTCATGAGAATTTCGCTGATTTCAACAAAAATCCTGTTGAAATAGAAGGAATTGCGTCAAGCAGGCAGGAGTCAGCAGAGATAGTAATCAGCCAGAGAATCTCTTCAGATGATCATTCAAGCTTTGACGGTTCGACGGAGACGTACCTTGAAGAATTTGATTCTCTCTCAGAACTGGCTTGGCAACTGAGCCTGGGCAGAATCGAAACAAGTTTTTATGAGAGTGATTCTGGAACAAAATTAAGAGGAAATCATCTCGAATTCAGGCTTCAAAGATTTTTCACACCTCTTATTATATTTGGGATAGCGCAGTCCTATCGGCGTCAAAATGGGGTATTGCATCGAGAACTTCTAAGCAGAAGAGTAGATCTTGAGCAGTTACAATTTACCAGCAGTTTGGGGATCGTAACAGAAACAGAAAATGGGCTAGGACTACATGGTGGTTTGATAGGGGGATGGTCAGAAAATCGGCTGAATTATAGACTTTACGAGAATGGGAAGGCTTACTTTTCCGATTCTATCGATAATGGTCAAATTATCTGGGGTTTTGAATTTGGGCCATCTATTCGATTTTTGAATAGATGGAAAATAGGTCTTAGATTACAAAAGCAAAATTCAATCACCACTGTAAGATTTGCTGAAGGCCACAAAGCTACGTTGCATCCACTTCATAGCTATCTGGTGTGGGCAGAATACATCGGAAATTACAATGAATGAAAACTCTGTACTCAGCAATTTTTGGAAAAGCAAAAATGTCTGAGGAGTGAAATGGAAGATCTGACTCTTCCGCTCATGAAATTCTAATTTTTCTAGAAAAAGCCATCACCATGAATCAAATTCGTGCTTGGCAATAGACTTGAATATATCAACTTCCTACAAATTTAACAAAATCCAGATCAAACAACTAAATTTTTCTGATAAGTGAGACAGATATGAATCTGCAAAAACACACCCTCATGTCAATCATCTTGGCAATACTTCTGGGGCCAATGGTTGTTGCATGCTCATCTGATGAAACAAGTGAGAAAGCTAGCCCAATCCCAGAGCCAGATCCAATTGTTGTAATTGACGAAGCTAGCCCAAATGTGGTTTCTAACGCCGTGGTTCCAAACAATGGTGGTAATGGAGTATTAATTGGGACTTCAATCAAATTTGCTTTTGATGAACCGATTGATGTTTCGTCAGTGACAACGGCATCAGACAGCACCTGTGGAGCGACCGTACAACTCTCATCAAACAATTTTGCATCCTGTGTACCGCTGAGACCCCAAATTGACAGGGGTAACGACAATCGTTCATTTACCGTTTACCCGTTTGGCAACCTCGATTACAACACAAAATTTGAACTAAAACTTAAAAAGTGGATCCAGGATAACGCTGGGAATTACCTAACTAATGATTTTATACCATTAGTTTTTACAACAGTTGCTGATAACACTGTCTCGCTCGTGGATAGCGTGACAGCCGAGTTCGAGGAGAAATTGCGTACGGCAGCGGGGTATTCTACTTCACGAGCCACAAGAAGTAACAATAAAATTCTACCAATAACAAGTACTCAGATTGATGCGATAATCGAAGGCGCTCGTAGTGAGTTGGCGAGCACAGGACGAACTAATTCAGAGGAATTGAGCAAAATTCTGGAAGACATGATGACAGGCTCGTTGAAGGGTATAGCTGGGAAAATTACCACCCCCTCTATCAGGAAGTCTGCATTGTCAGCTATCTCATTTAATTTAGTTTCCATACTACCGGGTAGGGAAAAATTCTACACGGACAACTCATCAGTTATTGTTGCTAACATATTAAAGACAGGAGTCAGCCAACTTTCACTCACTAAGGTATCAACAGAAGAAGCCCCGTTAGCGATTGGTGGAATTGTTGAAGGCCTTACGGGTTCTCTAGAAACTCTTGGTTTTAGTGAGTCTGAAAGAGCTAATCAACTAGTTCCGAACTTACTAGAAAACACTCTCGTGACTGCAAATGCAGTTTATTCAAACGTAGATTCTACATTTTGGGAGGTCACAAACCAGCAATTGGGTCAAGCGTACGTGACTGGAATGAGTAGTTGGGCTGATTGGGACAGGATGGAGACCAATTGGGATGCTCATTTGTCAAGAGGCCTTGCAGAAATCATTAATAATTTGAATAAGATTGATGGGGTTGTTACAAGTGAAGTAGAGGAACTGATTAGTAGTGCTGTAAGTGGTATTTGGATGGGTTGGACCTATCTTGAACCTAAACAAATTTCAACTACAGGTGAAATTTCAAAATCAATCGGACAGACAGTTTTGAAAGAATCCAGGGATTTTACGATCGGTGGACAATCTTTAAACCTAGCAAGTGTTGTAAGCGGGGTCACGGAATCAACTAAAACAGCATTAGCCTTTCAGCCACAAAGTACTTCAGAATCAATTCTTACAAAGTTAGAAGAAGGTATTGATGCAAAAAATATAATTGTAATTGAAGTTGTATCAACATCAGATAACACAAGTCCAGTCATAACAGATTTTTCTATAAGCAGTGGTGCTTCAGCAGAATTAAATGTAATTTTAAATGCTTCGGATACAAATGGAGCAATTGCTAGCTATTTTATTTCAGAAAACTCAAATACACCCTCACTGAATGATTCAAGTTGGCAAGTTTATTATTCTTCATCTTTTATTCATTCCATGGAAAATCCAACAATTGGGTCTAAAACCTTTTATGCATGGGTTAAGGACCAAGCAGGAAATTTAAGTGAACCTGAAACTAAAAATATTGAAGTAATTGATGAAACACAACCAGAAATTTTAAAACTTACATTAGCCAACGGAGCAACCTATTTCAACAGAAACACAGTAAATGTGGTAATTGATGGAAAAGATGCTTTCGGTGTAAAAGAGATGCTGATTACTGAATTTGATCAATCAACTCAACCTTCTCCAAACGATGAAAGGTGGAAGCCTTATCTAACATCAACAACATACGCTTTCATATTGAATCCTCATAGTAGTAAAAGTATTTATGCATGGCTAAAAGATGCGAGTGGTAATGTTTCTCCAAAAACATCTAGCACAGTTATTCTAGATTTAGATAAACCTGACAATGTCAGTTTAGAGATAATTACCTCAGACAATAGTACGACCAAAGAACAAACTGTTCAAATCTCACTCAAAGCCTCAGATAACAAAACAAATGATCTAGGTATAACTGCTTACTTTTACAGCGAATCATCTACAACGCCTTCATTAAGTTCTTCTAGTTGGATCAACATAAGCACAATCAAAAATTTTTCCAGTAACATTTCTTACAGATTGAGTAGTGGTACAGGTGAGAAGACTATTTATGCTTGGTTCAAAGATCTTGCAGGTAATGTATCAACCGTTGTTAGCGATAAAATCGACAATCAGGCAGTTCCTAATCTTGGTGATCCAGTAAGTTTTTTCCAAAAAAACAACACATATTCGATGTTAGAGACCAAAACAATTTTTGATTCAATTGACAATAATACGATTAATTTTCTGGAAAACGATGGTGAAGAGAGATTTAGTGAATTATTCCGAGCGATTGTTGAGCGAATAGATATAGATTTCAATGATAATGCTTCGGCTACTATTACATCAGTTAGCAGCAATAAAGTAGATTTAGAAATATTTGCAGAAGAGCATATTCGTTATGATTTAGATATTGAAGGAAATTCTACCTTAATCAGCAGTGGGGGATTAGATAGTTTAACGGCCGACAAAGATAATTTTACACCTGCAATGACAAAAACATACCAAATTAGTTTTCAATCTGCATCAGTTGGTGACAATATTTCAGTCACCAGTTATGTTGATAATATCTCAAACCAATTAGTAGCAACATCGAAAAAAACAGTAAATTTAAAGGATAATTTCGAACCACATGTAGCTATTCAGCATAGTAACCATAACGGACAAGATTCATTTATAGGTGGTGTCGGAGATAACGCTAGTGATCCCAACGTAACCTCAAAAATGATTGTTATATTTGATGCAAATCCAACAAATACAGCTAGTACTTCAGAAAAGATGGTTGATTTCTATTATTTCCCCAAATTGAATCTTACAGCTTCATTATATGATAAGTATGGTTTTAGAGAACTTGCAGATAATACTTCTAAAAAATCTATAGGCGAAACTTCTGAGGACCTAGATAATGTTACTTTTCGAGCAGTCAATGACCAACGCCAAAAAAATTCGGAGAAAACTCCACTATTAGCAGTCAATTCACCAGGAAGTGGTATAAGTGCCGTCGGTACAACTTCAACTGGTAGAAGCGACCGTTATTACACTTCATCGGATTACGATGCTTGGGCAACTACACTGACGATCCCAGAAGGTCCGGCTTGCCTTTACTATTCAGCCCAAATAAGTGATGTTAACGGTAGCTTCACTGGCAATTGGTATCCCAGCAATTCTATTGGAACGATAACAACAGGATCATTAGTTATTGATAGTGATTCTGATAACAGTACAATTCCATCAAGCCTATCAGGATATACTATCTCATCAACTTATATACAAAACGTGCTTGGTGGGTTAACTGTACAAGGTAATATTTTAAAGGGTCCTGAAAATTGTGGGACACCAGCTCAGACCTTGAGTGGATACGAAAGATCAGTCAGGGTTAATTTGACAGAACCTATCTCCCAAATAACCAGTTTATCAGAATTCAAAAATAATCTTGGTGTATTGGGTCAGTCCAATGTCCCTAGCGGTGATTTAAGCAAGAATATTATAGGTATTACCGCAGTAGAAAATAAGGATCACATAAACATAACATTAACTGACTGGAGAACCATTGATGCAAGTAAGCATTTCACTAGCGACAATCAATCTGTTGTGGCCAATACCGAATTAGAGGGGATCAGTAAAGAAAGTCTAATGCAAATTGTTGGAATGTCTGATTCGGATAATGTATCAGCAACTGCAGGTAATGGCCGAGGATTTGTGTTTGTAGACGCTACACCACCACTTGCCACAAGCTTATCAGCAACAGACAATGGTAGCGCAGTCATTATAACAATTTTATTTGATCAACCAACTTTAACTGGTAGAAATTTCACTTTATTTGGTTTTGGTGGTAAAGACAATGCTTCAAATGGGTTGCCTATATTTTACGAATTCATTCCTAATTCCACGACAAATACTAACACAGTAATTCGCAAGCTATTGAGTGATAACAGTACATCAGGAATGAAGGATGTTTTTTCACCATCAGATAATATTTCAACTGCAATATATTCAGAATCTATAAGTGGAAAGTATCTAGTTATAACTATTTTGGATAATACTACCAATGATTTTAGCAATTTCTTTGCAGCTCTTAGTGATAATCATTCAGTTAAATTGTCTGCAAATGATAACGAGTATCCAAGTTTTTATATAGATTATGATAACATTACTGACCAAAACTATAATTCTTGGAATAAAGTAGAATATTACGACGCTTACCTTACTAACGGAATCGGTCCGGATAATGATAGATCCAATCAATTGGGACCAAGACTTGTTGGTGTTGATTATTTGAAACCAAAAATTGGACCTTCACAAAACCATGATTCAAACGATAATGTTTTCTTAATGGAAGTATTAGATCATGATCTTCAGATTGTTAGTGCATTTGGAACTGGTGCATACGATGGAACACAATTGACAGGTAGTGGCTTATATTTCGATACTGGTCCTACTGTAACTGGTGACACCAATAATTCTACTGACAATGCATCAACAGCAACTCAAAATGATTATCCACTATACAGATTTTGGAATGCGTCGGGTAACAACGCTGCAGATAGCTCTTCAAATAACAATAATACAAGAACACGTGCTGTAATTAGCTTTGCATCAGGAATAACAATTACGGATACCAACTCAAATGGTAAGGCATATATTAGAAGTTACCTTGACAACGACAATACTAGCCTGACAACTCAAACAACAACTTCTCTGATGATAAAGTCTGCAGCTTTAGCAAATGGACTTACGACAGGATCTACAGTAAATTCTGGAGAGTTCAAAGTTGATAACAATGCAAAAAAGTTAATTGTTGGAATACCAAATTACACCTTCACGACAGACGGTACTACTGGCGATAAAACTTCAGTAGGTTCTAAAGATATTCTTGTGATTGACGGTATTGAAGTAGACGGTTTAGAGTATGTACTTCACATTTCCCCACCTAACGTCACAAATGCAGATACTGGAGTTACTGAAACCATAGGATCGGTTAGCGGTGATAATTTAGCGATCAAGGTATACCGCAAAGTTTACCTTGATATTAGCATGGATGGAATTGTGGCAGATAATAAAACGAGTAGTAATGATCTAACAAACTCAAGAGAATTAACCTTCAATTTCTTAGAAAACTTAGCTAGTGCATCAGCTACTTACTATCCGGGTAGCCCAACAAATATGACAGGTGTAGATTTCACAGAATCAGCTGAAATTTCAAATAGTAACCAAATAAAGATTGCCCTCTCAAATCCAACTGGCACCTCTGATTCTTCTGGTCGCTATGTTGGTGATGGAGCTAAGATCTCATTGACTGCTACAGACTTTTCAGGAAATTCAAACACTTACACGTTTACTTTCAAGTTGGGGCACAATCAAGAATCGGCAATTACTAATATTAATGACATTGGGGACATCAACCCAGTTCATAATCTTATCGAAAGTACTGCAAACTCCAGCAAGAAGGCTCTACAGGCACCTTGAGTGTCAGTCACTTCTCTGATAATCAGGTTGCGGCCTTATGCCGTAGAACAACCCTCCCTTTGACTTCCGACCGTAAAATCAATTCGATCTCGTTCATCATTGCCTTCATCGAAACTTCTTTTAGTCCAGCATCCAGATTTGGCAGTTTCCAGTCAGTTGCCAAAAGTTCCCACAGTTTTTTCCTTAAGTCATAAGGACAATTCTGGGAGTCGATTCCGATTAATCTGAGTCCTCGCAAGATGAGGGGCCAAACGGTTGTCGACAGTTCTGCACCTGCAACACTTCCACAAGTAGTGATGACTCCACCAGGCTGCGTGGTTTTCAGAGCCGTAGAGAGGGGAAGTCCACCGACATTGTCAATCACTCCATTCCATTGTGGCTTAAGAAGTGGACGATTCCCTGAATCAACCGCTTCCTCACGATCTAAGATTTGTCGAACACCGAATTCTTTCAGCAGTGCTTTTCCATTATCATGTCCACTGACTGCAGCAACCTCATATCCGCCATTCAGCAATAATCTCACTGCAATTGAACCGACCCCTCCTGCAGCTCCGGTCACTAAAACGGGTCCATTTTCTGGTTTGCAGCCTGCCACTTTCAATTCCCAAAACGATTGTGCAGCAGTAAAACCAGCAGTGCCGTAGATCATTGCTTCCTGTAGGCTCAGGCTCTCTGGTAGTGGCAAAACCCACGCTGCGGGAACCCTGATGTATTCACCGAAGCCTCCATCTGTGTTCATTCCCAAATCGTAACTAGTGACAACGACCGGATCTCCAGCTTTGAAGTCAGGATTGGTGGAAGCTGCAACAATACCGGAGGCATCAACACCTGGGGTGTGGGGGTAGTTTCGTGTTACTCCACGATTGCCTGAAGCAGAGAGCGCATCCTTGTAATTTAGAGAAGAGTAATGCACTTGAATCAACACCTCTCCTTCTGGCAAATCTTCCGTACTACGCTCGATAATGCGCTGCACAAATTTGCTATCTTCTTCAAAAATTCGTATCGCTTGGAAAGAGATGGGTGAAGACATCAGCAGACTCCTTTTAGAAATTAGAACAGGAAGATGGCAGCCTGACTTTTTGAGATATGTGGGTCAGGCCTGTAGGAATATAAACGATTGGAGACTTTTTAGTAAGAAATGGTTGTCAACCTCCGATACGAGACATTCCCAAGTTGGATCCGGTGAAAGCAACTGGTTCCTTGAAAGCAATCGAGTGGGCAACTCGCTCGTTCAATTCGCTGGCAACTTCTTGCTGTTTTAGTAAGTGGTGAATAGCAGTAGATGTTGGATTACTTAGGCAGCCAACGAGCTGGCCACTGGAGGTTAACCGTAATCTGGAGCAGGTAGAACAAAAGGGCGCGCTTTCATTGGGAATGATGCCGAAGTATCCTCCAGGCACCCAATAGCGTTGGGCGGTAGCATCGTGCTCGGCTTCAACCTTTCGCCAAGAGTAGTGCTGACCGATCAATTCGAGAATTTCATGCATTGGGAAAAGTGGAAAATTCTCTGCTTGAAATAGGGGCCCCATTCGCATTAGTTCGAGATATCTTAGCTCGATATCTCTCTCAATGGCATAGTCAAGAAGATCAACGACCTCATGGTCATTGGCTCCTCGAATAACAACCATATTTAGTTTGATACGCAATCCGGCATTGAGAGCGGTTTCAATTCCCTCTAGTACACGTTCCAATCTTCCAGCACGCCCTAGTCTTTTGAAATTTTCAGGATCCAGAGAGTCTAGACTGATGTTGACAGAGTCCAGTCCTGCTTCTTTTAGGGGTGCGGCCAATTTGCTTAAATTCAAGCCGTTGGTAGTTAGACCGATACTCTCCACACCTTGTTGCCGAACACCAGCAATGAAACCGAGCAAATCTCGATGGAGCAGTGGTTCGCCACCTGTAATTCGAATTTTGGTGATACCGGAATGTCTAACCAGCAATGAGACTAATTTGAGCAGGTCTGAACTGGAGAGAGCATTAGGATCTGGAGTATGATCCTTGATACTCGTGACGCAGTAGGTGCAGGCCATGTTGCAGGATTCCCCTAAGGAAACGCGCAACTTGTTTATATTTCGACCGAAGCTGTCGAGCATGTGGGAATCTCCTTTCCAAACATGGGAGGCGATTCTGTTTCCGGAATCACCCATCGTCTAGGAAGCCATTGCCGAGACCTTAGGCCACCAAGATCGGAGACAGTATTAGTAAGATTAAAAAAACTTTATCGAAAGACGTTAGGAAAAGTACTCTAAAAAAGCAAGCATGGTCTCTCCTAAAAAGTCATTCCCATTTGGAAGAGAGGCATGTAAAGGGCCAGGAGAAGAGCTAGGACCATCAGCGCAACGAGCACCATGAAGAAAGGCTGTAGAAAAGCCTGCAATCGCTGACGATCTCGTTGGATCTGCTGAAGTTGGTGATCGGCGATTCTCTGAAAAGCATAGGCGATTTGTTCGCTGGATTCCCCAAGATCCAGTAACCGAAGTTGTTCGGGGTTTAAGAAACTTGCTTCCTGATAAGCTTGATAAAGCTTTCTGCCTTGCAGGAGTGACTGCTGGATTCTGAGCTGCCTTGACAGCAGATTTTTGGGAAGAAGAGGCGAAGCCAACTCAAGCGCTTCCAATAACGGTAGTTCGACTTTCGTCATCAGTGCCAAAGCTTGTGAATATAGTTGAATTTGTACGGTTTGCTGAAGCCTTCCCAGCCATGGAAGCCAGTTCAGAATTTGGCTGATCGAAATTTTGCGATGAACTGAAATGGTGATTAGAGCAACGGTGAGTAGGCTTGCAAGCCAGGGAAGAGGTTGTAAACGCAAGCTGTCACTGAGTTGAAGAAGAGAAGCAGAGAGCCAGAAAAGTTCGTCTCCTTGGGCAAGGTAAAGTCTACGGAACAAGGGAACCAATAAGATCGTTGTTGCCAGAAAAATAGCTAAAGCAAATCCGGCTATGGTCAATGGATATCGAAGCAACTGCCAGCGCTCTTGTCTTTCCTGCTCCTGCAAGACATAAAGTTTTTGAAGAGCCCTCAAAATTGTTGGCAGTTGATCCGAATTTTCAGCAACAGCTAGCAGTCGAGTGAACAAATCTGGAAAGCCTTGTGCGATTTGAAAGGACTCTTGTAGCGAATTTCCGGATTCAAGATGCCGAAGCGCATTATGCAGCCGAAACTTGTTGGTTGGATCACTTTGAGAACGAATTAGAAAGCGTAAGCAATCTTTAAGAGGCAGTCCTGAGTCTGCTAGTTGCTTCCATTGACCAGTCATCTCAGCCAGCCACGCTACGCTAAGGGACTTCTGTAGCTGGGTTGGCTCTACCGGATTGATTTGCAGCTGGAAAAATCCCTGATTATGTAGTTGTTGATGTATCTGCTCGAGGCTACCAGCCTCAATCAGAATTCCTTCACAAGGCTGTCCTTCGCTGTTGACCCCTTGCCAGAAAACGTGCAATCTCTGCATGACCTAAAGGTTTTAGGACTTGGTAGGACTTGTCATGGGAGTAAGTTGCTGTTACCCATCAAAGCGTGAGTAAATCATTGAGAAGTAGAGATATTGAAATTATTCCCCCAAAGGTGTTAGATGTGTCCAGGTTCAGATATTCCAGAAATTTCGGTTTCTTCTACAGATAACTACCGCTCTCCTTTTCATCCAGAGGCAGTAACTTCCGTTTCTGCTGCCCCTCCCCCAACCCCAACGGACCTGCAAATTTCTTCTCCAAATGAAGAAAATGCAAAGGCTGTAACAGTTCGAGCCTACGGATTGTTAGGATACACACGCAGCATTGATCTGCATTTTGAAATCAATGCCTTACACCCAGAGCGGATTTTCTATTTTGAGGGGAAACGCTACAAGATAGCGTCAGTTGTTGAGATGGGAGAGGGACAACTGGCAATCAATGCCGTTTCGATTGAATATCGTACTTGAATCTACTCATTAGACATTTCATTCAACCGATGTCGAGCCTGTGCTTGCCAGTAAGGAATAGAGCTTTCCTGTAGGTAGCGTTCATAGGCTTCTTGGGCAGGGGGATAGTTCCCCTGCATCTGAAAGAGATAGCCCAGTAGAAAGTGTCCGAACGGATACTGCCCGGGAAATTCTCTGATCAGTTCCTGAAGATCTCGAATCCCACCTTCATACTCTGTACGATCCGGTCTGTAATCCTGAATGCTTGCGTAAGAATCGAGAGAATCCTGCAGTTCTCCCAAGCGTAGATAGGTGATCCCAAGGTTCATCCGAACGTAATTGAGACTTGGCGCCAATTGCAGTGCCTGTTCTCCATACTCTATAGCCTTTTCATATTCTGCTAATAAATAATAGCCCCAGCCGAGATTGCCAAATAAGTAGGGATTACTGCTGTAGGGAGCTGCTTGTTCATATGCTTCTACTGACTTACGCACAAGCGGAAGGTCGTACCGCGCCAACCCATCAGGCTGAAGTTCGTATCCTTGATAATAGTAGGTAGTCCCTAATTCCTGATAAATCTGACCCCGTCTCGCTGCAGATTCTTCTGTCTCTAATCCTTGCTCCAGAATAGCTATCGCGTCCTCAAAAGCTCTGGAGTTAAACAGCCCCTTGGCAACTACGATGTGGTAATTCAGACCACTCAATCCATCTCCGTAGAGTTCATTTTCATAGTCTTGAAGCCACTTAGCCAATTCATCCTTAGCAGACTTTTCATCTGTTTCTTCTCCTAGCAATTTGGCGATGGTGTCTTGAAGCATCGGAACCAACTGGTCTCCCTGCACATAAAGATCTGAGCTACGCCAGGATGGTCGACCCGTATCCCAGAAGGAGTCCCAGGCACTTCGATTTTGTTGCTGGTTACTCATCGCCTGCATAAATTGAAACAGGTCAAAAGGTCTGGGGAAGGTAGTGAATAAGAGTGTGTAGAAAATTGTGAGAACCCCAATCGTAGCTAGTACAGGAGGCCACCACCGACGAAGGAGAGTAACTAGAGATAATTCATTTGGTGGAACTTGCGGAGGAGTACCAACTTCACGCCAAATTGCAGAAGCTTGAAGAGGGCGTCCGGCTGCGTGAAGTAAGTTGCCTAGGTGGTAGAGCCATTTACGTTCATCGGCCTCACTTAGTTCTTTTTCTTGGACCAAGGCGCGCGCTTCCTTATCGTTGCCCGACTCCACAAGTCTTGCTAATTCAAAACCTAGTTGTGAGGAAGATTCTGGC
>JACLAC010020046.1_pt1 | contig 21020 bp, 8 predicted proteins | sample 8027881 | NCBI WGS metagenome assembly JACLAC01 (sample SAMN15725517, study PRJNA655200) | protist metagenome | isolation source: fluorescence activated cell sorting (FACS) single amplified genomes of... | place: Spain: Blaines Bay Microbial Observatory, Mediterranean Sea | collected 2016-01-19 | reverse complement strand
CTTTGCTACTGTTCGGTTTCTCTTGGTTGAGGGAGTCGAAGTTGAAAGAAGGAAGGTTGCTATCCAAATTTTGATCTTTCCTGCTGTTGTACTTATTATAGCACATCAAGGGTCTACCTTTGCGAGAAGATCCAACAAAAATATTTTGGTTTCACTTTTTCCGGCGCAATTTGCTTACGCCATCGTATTTGAAGCCTAATAAAACTTGGTATCGAGTTCGAAGGGAATTGGGCACAAGTTGTCCCTTATACTAGTTGGTAATACCGCACACCGTTGAAAAAGGAAAACAAAGGAGCCCACCGCACAGAAAAAGAGGGGGGGGGCACACATACTATACACACTACGGTATTTATATTTTAATACCGTACCCGTACCCGTACCTGCTGTAGGCTGTAGGCTGTAGGCTGCAGGCTGCAGGTCCTGCCCTGCTGTACGCAGGTTCCATTTTAGCCACTTACTATTTGAAGGGAAATAGTAAGGAAGGTCAAATTTTGGGGAAAACAGTCGTTTACTAAATTCTATGGTGAAGCCCTGCTGTGGTACTTTAGGCAAAAGTTGGTAGTTGCTCTGTACGAATGGCACTATACAAACTAGTCCACCAAGTACCACCAAGGTAAAATACTATTGTGTGTGGTGTACAGAACATAGAAAAACTCAACAAAAAAGAGGAATTTAAAAAAAGAAATCGATGTTGTGGCTCTGCTATATTTACTAAAAAGAATGTTGTTTTGGCTCCTCCGAACGCGTGGCTCTGACCGGTCTGGCGAACGATTCCTTACGAAAAACATCCACCAGAATTGTGACAACGTGAAAGGTGGAAACATTCAGAAACAAGTTAAGATTTAAATTGGAATTATTTTCTGTTTAAGAAAGTAAATATGGCTCAAATTCAACTAACGAAAAAATCGACGGTTGTCAACCATAACCCTGTCGTTGGGGAGAAGTACGGCTTCGGGGAATTGGAGACGCCCACGTTCAATGTGAAAGACGTCGAGAAGCACTTGATGCAAACAAGCAGGGATGGGCAACTTTCCGAGGAACAAAAGAAGACCATTGCAAACCTGAAGCAGCTCGATAAAGACGGGGACGGAGAGATCTCGTTGATAGAGATTCTGTCTCTAGAAGAAGACCTTGCGGACGAAAAGTCCAAAGCCGGCCTGTACAAGAAGATCCTGATTGGTGTGTCCGTCGGGTTTCTTTTCACGCTGCTCGTTGTTTTCGCCATGTCCGTTGCGGCCGGCGAGGTAACAAAAGAATCGAGAGTCGAGGGTGGGAGCTCCGTCGCCAAATCCGGGACAGGAACCTCTATCTTCACCAGCGGGTCGGAACGTCGACGACTGGGAACTGTTGCACGAAAAACAAAAGCAGCACCCGTTCGCAGACTCGCACGCGCTCACCACTCGGGGCCCGCTCTTCGGCGCCTGAAAAAAGAGGCGAAGAAATCGTCCTGTGACACCTGCCTCAAGGACCTCACTGCCAATAATTGCATGTGGCCAAAGACCGACGCCTGTCGTAATTGCGGGCAATGCCTTGCTTGTGACGGAGGAGGCTACAAAATGTACCAAACCCCAATCTGCCCCGTCCTTCCGGACGGAAACATGGACTGGGAAAAAATGAAGCAAGTTGGGGTCGACGAAGAGCTGCCGCATCACGTTGACCCGGCGGCAACTGAATGGCTCTCTGAAAAGTACGAAAAGTACTACCCTGACGTCTCTAAGGAGGAAGCGGCCGCGTTCGTAACCACAGAACTTGGCAAAAGTGCCCCAGTCGTCCTTTCGGGCCAAAAGCAAATCGAAAAGGCCAACCCCTGTGGCCCTAGGGGGCCAATGGAGACCGCTTCGGAAGTTACTGTGGTATTCCACCCCGATTCTCGAGACCCTAAAGGGTCTTCGAAGCCCATCAAACAGGCATTCGCGGCGACCGTACAGCAGGTCCCGAACGGCCCTCACTGCGACCAGATGACTATTGAAATCCCTAACCCCGAGAACCCGAAAGTGAAAGAAACGATCGAATTAATTGGGGACGGGTTCTCTGTTTCGAAGAATATCATGAACGAATTGATCGGAAAAGGGATGCTTCAATCCGATGCGGGAAAAAGTAAAAAGGTCCAGGGTCATCGATTCGTTGACAATTTGGAAGGCCTTGACGTAATGGTGTCTGTCACAAAAGGAAGTGGTGGAAACCCAGATGACATGGTACAAGCCGTGAAAGAGACGACTGACACTGGCGTTGTGAAAAAGACGTTTAAAGAGCCTGCTGCGTCCCCGGATCCACCAACGGAGGATGACAGTTACACGATCGAAGACGTGGACGACTGCGAACAGTGCGACCACTTGAAAGAGAAAGACCCGGAGGGTTACTGTGCGCCAGAAGACATTAACCACCATTTCTACGACCAAGTTCAACACGAGGACAGGGTCGTTACGTTCAGGTGCTCGCACACGCATGTTGAACACACTCCAGACATGCACATCGAAACAACAACGGAAGAAGTTATGCCAGGCTTGATCGAGGAGTGCGAAAGTATCACCATCATGATGGAGGGTGAGAAAAAGTCGACTGAAACCTGTGTTTTGAAAGCAGATGATCCTGAAGTGGAAAAGAAACCGGAACTTCCCCACTATGAGTCTAAAACTACTGTAGCACCTGTAGCGACGACGACTGCAGCACCTGGAACAACCACGTTTGCCATGGTGACCATGGCACCATACGAAGATAAGGACTTTACGCCACCCTACGAGTCTAGAGGCCCGAAGGAACAAGTTAACGATATGGGCTTTGAAGTAAGCACGGACGGGTACGTTGTCGATCCTATGACGAAGGATCCTGTCGTAGTCTCCTTTGAAAAGAAGGAGGGGAAAGAGGTGGAGATGCGTGATCCCTTTGGAGACATGGGCTCCTCCGTCCAGCAAGATATTGAAGGGATTAGGGAGACAATGAAAAAGAGGCGATTGAAAAGAGAGACGAATCGTGCCCGAAGGCTTCATGCGTCCAACAACCGTTTCAGAAAATCGGCAAGGCGCATGTCGGTCTCACCGTTGGAACTTGCGCACGCTCACTACACCACCTTCCATAGAGGTTTGAAAGCAAAGTATGGGGCAGAAAACGCTGAGGTTCACATGTACAAGGCGCCTTCCGGTGACATGACCATGGACGTATGCGGTGCTGCATCGAAAGCTGGTATCGCAGAGGGCTTGGAGACGAAAGAGAAGCGCGATGAGCAGGAGAGGAGCGCTGTGGCCGAGTTCAGTGAACAGTCCAAGTACAAACCCGGTTCCATGGGCGCTGATATGAAAAAGCTTATGCACGGATCAAAACCGAGAAAGTTGGCGCACATCCAACGCCGGTTGACATTGCACGCTGCAAGAAAGGCTGTACGAGTCGGCAAGGGACATTTCCGAACAAACCGAATCAAAAGACGCTTGCGAAGTGTCGCTGCATATCATCTAATTCGTCATTCTCGAGTATCAGGAAGACGGTTGGGGGCTTTGGACAAAGAGATGATGGGGATAGATGTTCCCGAGGAGAAGTTCGACAAGAGCATGTTTGCCGACCTGGGTGTGAAAGATACCATGGAGCAGAAGGAGAAAGAGCTGGTAGGCCTGAAGACCAACCTGGAAAAGGAGATTAAAGCGCAGGAAGACATGGTTGAATCAGCAGCTGATAAGTACGGCAAGGCACTGAGTGACCCCGTCCCCGATGCAAAAGGGGACAAAACTCCGCCAGAGAACCCTGTCGTCGAAGCCCGCGAAGAATTGAAGGACTTGCAGGTAATTTACAAACAAACCAAGGATGATATTGAAAAAATACACAAGGAAGTGGAAGACTTGAAACATGTCAAGGACGTCAAGGAAAAGGTAGAGGATGACATGCCAACAATCGAAGCAGAGACCCAGGCATCGCTGAATAAACTGGTTGCGCTCGAGAAAGCCTCAACGGCAGTAAAACCGTACGAAAACGATATCGTGTGCCATATGATACTGAAGGAGGCGCCGAAGGACGAGTTTGGTGCAGAGAAGGGCGATCATCGCGACGATTGGCCAATGGGGCCGGACCACTTCGACCAGCAATTCGAATACTGCGTTTTGGAAGAAAGTTACCACGAACTTACGGAGATAGTGGCCGTTGCAAAAGACTTTTTGGATGATGCCAAAGTACCCTGTGCGCCCTGCTCCTACGTGAACGTTCCGAGCGAACCGTCTGACAACGAGGGGCTCCGTTACTCGCAGATGCACAATCTCAAGAACAGGTACGACGCGAAGGAAGGTCAAACGGAACGGTATGACTCGGCAAGGACATTGAAGGAAGTCAAACCCAGCATGCCAAAATATGCCGTAAAGGCCGCAGAAGAGGCCTTCTCGAGGCCTATGGCTCCAAGCAAACCGCTAAGATACGATATTAGACCGAAGGCACCAAAAGCAGTAGCTGAAGCGAAGAGCAAAAGGCAAGATTCCCTCTGTGCTGCTGCAGATCCAGAGTTCGTCGCATGCGATTGCGGAACAATGACCCCCGCCACGCTGTACAAAAAGACGACCCCGGCTAAATGCATTGATCTGTGCTCTGGAACCTACTCCGAATGTGAAACCCACGAAGTTGCCCGGGTAAAATCGTTCTGTGAGAAAAGCGTCGAAGCTCCTGTCGCGCTTACCGGCAAGGCCATCGTCGAGAGTCTGGACGAGCTTACCCTTGACAACTGCTACGACCACCACGAGCCCCTGATGTCCGCAGGAGGTAGGCGCAGATTGCGCCGTGGAAGCACGGGAAGCTCTAGACGAGTCGAAAGACCACGCCGGCCAGTGCCCAGGATTAAGACCCGTGACATCAGAGAGGTTCCGAAGAGGGGGCCACGCGTGAGGACGGAAAGGACTGGCGGTCGGCAGGCACGAGGACGGGGCGGGAAGAGAGCGACGCACAACATGCGCCGAAGCGCTAAGCCCGGCCCAGCCTGCAAGGAGGGAAGGTTCGAGCGAGGCTGCACGGCAACCAGGACTTTCAAAGCTTCCGATGATTCCCCGTTTAAGGTCACTGTAGAGCACGGTATCATGGAAGGAGAAAGGAAAGACAATGTCAGTGCCACTAGAGAGATACCCGGGTCCAAAGATATCCGGGGGGAACCCCGGCCAAGCAGAGGGCTACCACCCGATGTCCCCGACGACCGGCTCTGCTTCAATTCTGCCACGGACGGGAAGGGCGATACTGTGTCGGTCGGAAACACGTTCACATTGAAGAAAATTACTGAAGGACCAATGTGTGTAACGAAGGACGTAGACGGAAGCATCAGAGGCGACGTTCGCGTGGAAGCGACTGCGAACATTCCGAAAGAAAAGATCGATGCAGCGACTAACGAATGCTTGCGGCATAGCGATGGGAGCCGCGAGGCTGTGAAAGCATGCTGTCCTTCTGGGAAAGCGAGCGACGACCAAACCGAATGCGTCTCGGATGGGAGAGAGACCTACAAAAGCCCGGAGAGAGCGAAAACGTTCCCGTACAACGGTCAAGTCCACAAAGATATTGAGCGCAACGCAACGGTCGTAGAACTCGAGGGGCATTCGAAGGAAGACTATTGCGTCAGCGACGCAGTCTGCTTTTCTTTCAAAATGAGACAGCGCGTCAATCTCGACACCGGATCGGTCGAGCCTGTGAGTGCCGTTGTTGAAACGAAATTGAGACCCAGGAAGGGCATTAAGAAATACCAACCATTTCAAGACCCTGAATTGAAGAGAGGGTGTGGGACGAAACCGGACCCCTGCAGTGCGCACCGGGCCGCGTCCGACTGCATGAGCAAGAAAGGCTGTGAGTTCAACGCGGAAAAACGCAAGTGCATTTCAATTGAATCTCCCAATGCCCTACCCCCAACTGACACCGCCCCACTTGCCCCGTGCCACCGTAATCCCAAGGAGGCGCTGTGCACCGCCAGGGGTGAAAATGAAGGGAAGTGCGTGGAAGACTGCAATTCTGAATGCAATGGCAGAGGAGTCATCGACGTTCCAGGTGACGACTCCATGCCAGGGTACAAGAAGTGCTTCAGCGCCACACCAAACAGCTGCCGCTCGTTTGGCAAGCTGTACTGTCAGCAGTCTAGGTCCTGCGTTGCAGGTTGCGGCATGTGCGAGGGCGATAACCCTTTGATTGCAGACAACGTGACCGGCCGATGCGTCGCACCGAGTCCGATCACCTGTGAAGCGAAAGGAAAAGTGTTCTGCCAGGAAACGGACAAATGCGTGGAATCGTGCAAGGCTTGGGTGTGCGGCCATGGGGACGATGTGCAACTAAACGATTTGACATCGTCGTCCGGATACTCGGGAACGAGCGGGTTCGCACCGATCATAAGCAAATCGTGCGTCAAAGTTGACCTTACTTACTGCAAGGGGCGCGATGAGAAATTCTGCGCTGCTGACCCAAAGAAAGGGACCGTTGCATCATGCATGGCGGATTGTAAAGCTTGCACTGGCAGACCCTTTGATGACTCAGACGAGTGCAAAGCACCATCTGCTTCAAACAGCTCTTTTTATTGTCCACCAACGGGTGAAATGGTATCACCAGATTGTTCTAGTTGTGAAGCTGGAACAACTGGAACAGGGTCATCAGGAACCAAGGTGACTCTTGACTTCAAAAACACGACCACTCGCCGGTGCGAAGTGTCAACTCCCCCAACGCCAGCTAATATCGACCGGTTTCATTGCAAACTTAAGGATGGCGAAGTGGACAAGTGGGTCGAGAAATGCCATACCGAGTGTAAACTCGTGCACGGAAGCGATGTATGGCGCAAAAACATTGCTGACCCCGACACGAAAACTTGCGTAGGACCATCCCCTGAGCGTTGCAGATCCATGGGAATGGCGCACTGTGCGGGCGGGTACAACAATTACGGAATGTGCGTCTCCACCTGTCATCATTGCCACGTCAGAAGCAACGATGAGTACACCATTGGCGGTGTCACCTATGAGCACTTGAATTACAACAATTCTGGTGTCTGCGAAACGACGGCAAACGCACGAAACACATGCTTGGGTGGTAGTAAAGTCTGGTGCGAAGCCTTGGAGGAGTGCCATGACACCAGCTGCAGCGATTGTAAACTCGCCACCGGGGAAGAGTTCACCTTCAAAGAGGCAGTTACGGGAGGTGGGTACGAGTGCACCAAACGGGACTGCGAGGAGTGGGAATCCTTCTGCCCGATGACGATGAAGTGCGTTGGGTGCAATGGCGACGACTGCAAGAGCAACTGCGACTTTTGCCCAGGAAGTCCGATCGAGACCTGGGTAAGTGAACCCGCGTACGCATCGGTCTGCCTTGTGCCCAATGAAGAGCGGTGCAAGGATCAGTGGATGGATTACTGCGAAGCCGACAAGACCTGTAAAAATCGATGGGGTGATTCCAATACATGCAGGGACTGCCAAGGGGAGTCGAACTGGTCTCCTAGTTCCCCAGGGAAGTGCGCCAAGAGAGAAGAAGTGGTCGCCACGTGCAGTGATCAGGGCCAATATTATTTCAACGGTGCTTGCAAACCCGACTGTTCCGAAATTGACTGGGAAGGAATGCAGTTGGCCGCCAACGCTTCCGAGGCAATGTGCAGTGTTGCCCAGGTCGCCGAGCACATGGAACGCGAAGTTACCGTATACGCGAACGAGTACATGGACATGGAAAGTGACTCTACCATGGAAGGAGATTATTCTGAATACGCGGGCGAGGAGGTGCCTCCCATGGACGGCATGATTGGCGAGTTCGACCCTTATGACCCGAAGGAGATGGACACGACACAGGACGTTGGCATGATGGAGGATCTTGAAAAAGAGTACGAAAAGTACTTCGATGAACAACATTCGCAGTACGGTAAAACAAGGCGCCGTCGACGCCTCAAGATGGTCCCAGGTAAGTTTGAGAAAGCATTGCCCAAAAGAGCCATTGACGACAAGTACAATGCTCGGGGAGGCCCCGTCAAGCCAGAGACCACTGGCGAAAATATGTCACCCTTGGCCCTTTACGACTTGTGCGCCAAGTCGAAGAACATGGCTCCAGAATGTACCGAAAAAGCCCCCCCGCGGCCAGAAGACATTGTGACGACTACGGAAACCCGGCGTGGATTCTTTTGCAGTCATTACAACACCATCGTGTTCGACTGCAAGAAATGCGACTGCGACACCATGCCATCAGACATTGACGGTGTAATGACCTGCATGCCTCCGATACCGATGAAGACCGGTTGCGATGACCCTAAAGCATTAAATTACGATCGTTGCGCAGGAAACTCCAAGCCAGAGGTGTGCGACTACGATTTCGAACGCTTCGAATTGGTCCCAGACGTGGAATTGGACACAACCAAGGGGTTTGATTGGGGAAAGTAAAGAAAACACTCCGTGGGAAAGTGTTGTCGAATCAACTGCCTTTGTCAACTACAACAACGTCGTGGCGAAGGCTTGAATCGATCACTCCAAGATTTATATTCATAAAAAAAACAGTTTTAAAAATATTTTTTATTTTTATTCAATGCTATTCTAATGCTAATCGATTCATCGTTCTAAAAAATGAAAAACACGACCGACGTTGTTTTTCTCTAAGTAAAATGCCATCATAGACACCTGTGCTATAAAGTGTTCAGTGTCCTTGGCGCGAAAAAAAATCCGACTCGAATTTTAAAGTATGGAAGCGTTCCGGCAGAAAACGGCAAAAAAAAGGAAGGGAGACGTCTATTTGCATAAGTTTAGATCAGGCAATCGTTCCAGCCACGATGTCCGGCTTTTTACGAACGTTTATAAATTGTTTGCCCTTCAATGACTTGGAAATGCAGTTCCTAGGGACAATTTTTTGTGAAATGGACGATTTGAGCCAAACACCACCCAAACGATCACTTATTCACTTGTTGGCGTTGGAAAATGAACGGTACTGGCATACTTTTATGTATTAGAAAGCACTTCTGGCTGTTTAAATTTATAAAAATTATTCTGTTTTCATAAAGATCTCTTCGTTTCAAATAGTGAACACAAAGTCCTTTGCACTTTTTCAATTCCGCGCCAAAGATACTCGTCATTGAAAAAATCTCTTTATAGATGCTGTGTCAATATTTTATGAAAAGAAGAAATAAAGAGGAAGGAAAAAGTCCAGGAAGTGATTTTATTTTATAATAGTCGTACCTTGGTATAAAATACTCTAATTTCGTCGTCGTCTAAATATTCCTTTAATATTTTATATTAGACTATTACATATAGTAGAATAATAAGATCATCAGAGAAGAGAGAAAAGAGGCATTCTTATAATTAAATTATATTTGTACGGTCCTTCTTTTTTTGTACATCAAAGCTATTATCATCATCAAGCTTCACTCCATTTTACGAAGAATATTAAATAATTCTTTCTTCTTCTTCATTCATCTTTTCTATTATTTTATTATCTTCTTTTTCTCGTCCGTCTTTTATTTGTCTAGAACTACGAGGATCTCGTATACTAATAACTAAAGCTATCATGGTAATAGATATTTTTTCGTCTTCTTCTTCTAAATAAATGTAATCGCCATACCATTGTTTTAATTTATATCGTCATAGTACGGTATAATAAACCTCCTGGGTATTGTTGTACGGTAATACTCCTCCCCGCCCCGGCGCCCCAGCGCCCCGGTAGTAGCTAATATAATAAATAAAAAATAATAATAAATATTATAATTCATCTTTTTTTCTTCTTTTTTTGTTTGTTTCTAGTACATATCACTCAAACCCCCACCATCAGCATCATCTGTGTAATCAAATCGCTCAATGGCGTTCCCTCGACCAAAACGGAACATTGTTTAAATTTCTATACGAGAAGCAACCCAACAACCCCTGAATTAAACGATTCTTTTCTTGTTTAGTGGCTTGTGTGCAAGCCCCATTTCCTATACTGCCAGGTTGAGGGAAGACTCTCCAACCTTTTAGCGAAGACGTAGTCAGTTCGCCTGCCCACCGCCCAGTCTTATCGTTTTTTCCTGTTCCAGCACTATGGAGGGGCGCGCGACGGGACGGAAAAAATTCCGGCGCGGCCTGCCTTCAAAGATCAGGCGCTTCTCGCGCATGATAAAATTTAACGATGGTGTCGAAGACGAGTCTAGAGCTGCGGCTGGCAGTGGCGACGGCGACTCGTCGGTCGTAGTGGACGAGTCAAAGCCGTACGACTCCAGCGCTATAACCACCTACATACGAGACAACTGGATTCGCCAAAAGCTGTGCAGTGAAGAGGTGCGTTTTTCGACGTTCAAGCCCACGAATTTGTTTGTCAGTACGTTCAATGTGAACGGGAAAAAACCGGGAGACGGCAGCTTGCGCGCATGGTTGAGCCACAACGGAACGTTTCCCGGAAAGGGGAATATGCCGAGCCTGTACGTCGTGGGGTTTCAGGAAATCGTCGACCTGAGCGCGGCGAACGTTATTGCGACCGACTCTGAAAGCCACACGCGGACCCTGATGTGGCAAGATTTGCTCCAGAATGAGATCAATGCAATAGCGAAGCCGCGCGGAATTGTCTACGAGCCTGTCGCTTACAAGTATTTGGTCGGCGTTGCACTGTGCATATTTGTCTCCAGCGAACACCGCGAACATGTGGGGGGGGTGCAGAGCGCGAACGCGGCCAGCGGTATAATGGGGGTTTTAGGCAACAAGGGGGGTTCGTCGATAAGGTTTCAGTTTTACGACACTACCGTTTGCTTCGTCTGCTCCCACCTCGCGGCCCACCGCGGGAACGTGGGCGGGCGGAATTCTGATTTCGCTTCCATTTTAGAGAAGACCGAGTTTAAACACCAGAGTGGGGACGACCAAGCGGCCAAAGCGCCCGCGCACTTGTCCACCGTCAGCAGCGAGTCCCACGCGGACGGCACCTTCGGCATCTTAGACCATGACGTTGTCGTTTGGCTGGGCGATTTAAATTATCGAATTATGGAAGGGGTGACCATAGACGTTGCGTACGAGATGATCGAGGAAGGAAACCGGGGCATAGACTACTTGCTAAAGTGGGACCAGCTGAATCGCGAGCGGGACGCGGGGAGGGCCTTTCAGTCTTTCGAGGAAGGCGACATACGTTTTCTGCCGTCGTACAAGTTCATCCCAGGGACGGACCAGTTCGACAATAGGAAAGAGAAAAAGATGCGAGTCCCTGCATGGTGCGATCGCGTCCTGTGGCGCGTGAGAAGCGGAAACCAGAGCACCACCCCGGACACCGGCGACGGTGGCCGACCGTTCGTCGAGTTGGTGGATTACGCGCGGGTCGACAGTATCGACGTTTCCGACCACAAGCCGGTGGCCGCGATTTTCTCGCTACAAGTGAAAGAGATCGATAGGGAGAAGCAGAAGCAGGCGTACAGCGACATAATTAGGCGGCTAGATAAATGGGAGAACGACTCGATGCCAAAGGTCGAATTGCAGGAAAGGGACCTCAGATTTGACAACCTGAACTTCGACAGCCCTCGCACAGTGTCGGTCTCGGTAAAAAACACTGGGCTGGCTCAGGCGACGTTTCGATTTGTCCCAAAGTTGGAGGAGAAGGAGTTCTGCAAGCCTTGGCTGTCCCTGCACCCTTCGTTCGGGATGATCCCTCCCGGAGAAAGCCTTGAGGTGGAAGTGACCGCATGTTTGGATCGAACGGCCATTCACACGCTCAACTGTGGCCGAGACACGTTAGACGACATCTTGATACTAAGGTTTGAAAACGGCCCCCACTTTTTTTTGTCGGTTTCGGGGTCCGTGCTCCCAACATGTTTTGGGATGCCGCTAGGAAAGTTGGTCGAAGCCCCAGGACCCGTGCGTGGGGCTGCCCCCGGGAGCGGCGTGGAGACCTCGACCCCCGTTAGCATTCCCTCCGAGCTTTGGCGCCTTGTCGATGCCTTGTACAAAAACGGGGCCATGCAAATGCAAAACCTGTTCATCGAGAAAGCCCAAGTCAGCGAATTGCACGAGTTGAGGGAAGCGCTCGACACTGGCAGTCCTTTCCGGAGCGAAATATCTCCCTACGCGTTTGCGATTACCTTGATCGATTTCCTGGAAAACCTGGCCACCCCAGTCCTGCCCTTCAACGGTTCGCTCGTCAAGGCAAGCGGCGAAGACATAAGCGTAGGCTGGTGTACGGAGTACATGGCCACCCTCCCGCCGGTAAACCACAACGTGTTCGTTTACGTTGTTGTGTTCTTGAAGGAACTGCTGACTCACACGGATAAGAATCGGCTCACCGCCACGGCCCTGGCCGATATCTTTGCAACCGTTTTCACCTTTCCTTCTACGTGGGCTCCAGTCGAGGACGAAAATTTTTTGAGTGCTGGCGATATGACCCATCTGCTGCAGGGCAAGAACCGGATTGCAAAGGCGACCAGAAACGCTAGATGCATGATTTTAATCTATTTGTCGGCATAAGTTTTTGAATATAGCCCCCTGCTCGATGATTTGCAGTTCTATTTATGGTAAAAATATAATGACAACAAGAAAATTAAATGCCTGATGTTATTTTAGAATATTATCTACTTCATACTTTGTAGGTGAAAAGTAAATATAATATTTTACGACATACCAAGTTAGGATTAGGGTACGACGAAGCTAAATTTAATTACTTAAATAACAGCCAATTTTCTTGTTTAATAATAACAAAAATCAAACAACATAAAATGCTGTGTTATATATAATCAAAAAATATTTTATACGAGCGACAATCTTCGTGCAGTACTTCGTTCGTACTTTAAAGTGTCTCCAGAAGACGGGCGATAAGAACTTTTTTGTTCCCCTGTATGGAAAGGCCCGCAGCTTTCAAGTGCTTTTTGAGGTCACTGGGCTTCATTTTCTTCACTGCTTTCGAGTCCAGCGCGGCACTCCCAGCCGCCGCCTTTCCTTTGCCTCCTTTCTTCTCTTTCCTTTTTTTCTGCGCCTCCGCAGCTGCCCGCTTGTCCGCTTCTCTCTTTTCCCTCAGCTCTTCTCCAAGGACCTTTTTTCTCTCTCGCTCCGCCTTGATCTCATCCAACCTTAGCCGGTCGAGCCTGGCCTTCTGATCAGCCTTGGACTCATCGGGAGCGCCCGAAGAAACAATTTCAATGTCAAAAATTAAGTCGTCCCCAGGCAAAATATCGGGGGCCATACCCGAGCCTTTACAGCCGCTCTCCCCGTAGGCGTACGCCGCTTTCATGACAAACTTCGCCCGTTCGCCAACTTCCATGCTCAGCACGGCAAGGTCGAATCCCTTGACAACTTGCCCATTGCCTGCAATAAAAGAGAATGGGGTGGAGTACGCGGACCCAACCTGCCGTGACTGATCAAACTCTTCTCCGTTCCGGTCTAAAATACCGACATAGTGCAAGTATACCATTTCGCCCTTTTGGACCAAGGCGGTAGCAGTCTCGCCTTCACCAGAATCACCGTGCTTTGCGTGCTTCGTAACAATCTTTAACACCCCCCCGTCGCCCGATGGTGTTATGTCGACAGCACCAGAAAACTCAGTGCCAGAGCTTGCCGTGGCACCCTCGTCTCCCGCGTCAGTTGCAACGGACGTCATTCCCTACTACAATAGTATTACCTTCAACAACCAAAATATCAAAGAAGAGACGGAAAAAATGAATTCGACCTCCTGCGTTGCTTCTACAATATGTAATTAGAAATAGAATTGAACACCCTTGTTTCTTCTCCTTTCTCTTCTTCTCCTCTTTTCCTAGTTTTTGCTGGATAATGATTATTTATACCGTACGTAGAAGATGATTCGACCGGATGAATAAATTTTATAATAATAATAAAAAAAGAAGCAGCGCAGCAGCAGCAAGCAGCAAGATGATGATTTTTTTTTTCCCTCTTTTTTCTTCTCTTTTTGTTTGACTAAATAAAAATATACCGGTATATTACTTGGTATGTAGTGTACAATAATGTACATTATAATCTCTTTTCGTCGTCGTGCGTCGTGGTGTTTTTTGTCGTCGTGCCTCCTACTACTTTTGGCTCTTTTTACTATTGTCTTCTTGTACTTTACAATAAATAATAAAAACCCTAAACCCGGTTATTATTATTATTATTACTATACTATGCTGTGTAATCTAAAAAACATTATTTTATTTTTTTATTACGATAATACGTAGACGACTATTATACCGGTATTATTATTACTGAGTAAATTAGGAAGAAGGCAAGAAGGCGGCGTTTCGTTCATTAAAAAAAAATAAAGATTCTTCATTCAGAGAAATGGATCTATTTTATTATAATACATTCCATTCCTTCCAGTATGTATGACGGGGGATGGATTATTATTTTTTTATTATTAAATTATTTATTGAAAAAACGCTTCCTTCTTCTTTTTTGTTGTTGTTGCTGTTGTTGTATTGTATAACTATATTAAATAATAATACTTCTTCTTTTTGTAATTTACAAATAAATAATAATATTAGAAGGGAAACAGTAGGGGTTAAAAAAATCAACCTTTGGTTGGGACCCTTTTTATTTATTTAATCCCCGGCTCGGCATGGCAGGAGGCGGTATATACTTTATATCGGTCGGTCGGTGAGTCGATAACAAATATATCTCCTCGTTTGAAAGATTCTTGTAGGTTTGTGAATTAAATTGGTAGAATAGATTGATATACTAATTGACAGGAAAAATAATTCAATTGTATAGCTATAAAGTACTTGCATTTTGTACACACAACCCCAAGAAAGAAACTCACAACCGTCCGGATACCCTTGAGGGCATTGTTCAAACAAGAATAGTAAGCGAAGAGATCGGAACCAATGTCTGCCTTTAGCGCATCGTATAGTCAACAGCCGTTTCGAAGGCACTACCAGCAGCAGCGTGCTCAAAAAGGGCAAAGTTTTTCTTCCCACAGCGAAAATGATACCGCAGAGCGACTGCACAACTGGGAAAAAATGCGGAGGTCAAAGACCGAGCGTCTCAAGCAGTCTGTACAGAAAGAAAAGATGCAGTCGTGTACATTTACGCCTACGAAATTTTCTCGAAATACCGAAAAGCTCTTGCAAAAGAAGCCCTGCAAGACTCCCACGGAGAAGAACGCGACAAACAGACACACAGAGCGCCTCTTGCGGGCGCGCAAGCAGCAGGAGGCGAAGCAAACAGTCCCCCATGCGACTGGAAAGAGGTGGACGGGCAAGACGACGACGCCCGTGGCGCCCAAACTCAGTTACCAAACCAAAGCAAAAAAGTCAAGCACGCAGAAGGCCGCTATTAGGCACAATTCTTACGCCTCCCTTGCGAAGGCAGCGAAGAGTAAAAGCAGTTGCCATGTTCCAGTCAATAAGGAAAGAGCAGTACAACCGTTCTACAGCGACGGCGTGCCGCCTTATGCGCCGGAGGAAAGTGATATCGATAGGGACTATGGTGGCAATTCGGAACATGGCGAAAGTATTGACTTGTACCACGAAGACCATCAAATTAGCAGCTATCAGCAACACTTCATTGCGCAGAAACGCATGGACGACTCTGCGGAGGCGCGCACTGTTGACGAAGAAATGTACGAACCACGAGGCGGAATTTTCGACGAAGTGCGGGCTTACAACAACACCATTCTGAGCCAACAAAATGCAGCTGCTCCCATGCCCGTTATCCCAGTGAAGAAGAGGCAACCCCAAAGAGGCGGAAGTACTGAAGATTTTTGCAACGCGCCACCGCAATCGTTATCTCAGAATATGTACGCAGAGGTGTTCGAGCGCAATGATAATGTGCACCGTCAGTTCGGGGCAAAGCAGGAGTCGAAAGAAGAAGCGATCGAGCCCCCAGTAACGGCCTCATTGCCCCCCCCCCTGCAACGTACTTGCCCCCTCCCCCTGTCGACAAGGTCGTCGGCTTCGGAACGAACCTTGCACCGTCGATGCCCTTGTCCGAGAGCAAGACCGTCCGCACCACCGAGAACATTGATTGGGATGTGATGCAAAGGAAGACTAAATTTTTTTCTCTCCGTGAAAAGGACAAAGCAGACAAACTGCAGGATAGATTAGAAGAAATGGAACGAGAAAACATGAAGATTTTGGGCATTGGTCCAGACCAACCACCCCCAAAAAGGGAGGAAAAGAAACGCACTAAAAGCGAGCGGAAATCGTTGTCGAACCACTACCGGAGAATGTCGAACGTTGCCATTGCTAAGGGTAAGGGTAAGTCAAAATTAGGAAGCAACATGGGAAAGAGCAAGCGTTTTCTGTGATCGGAAGAAATAAACGCCTTTCTGAGCAGGGAGGAAACTGTTTTTTATTAAAAAAGTAATCTTAAGAGTACGCGGTGTCATATGCGTAACTGCATACGTTTTGATACTTTTCGCTTAAATTATCATGATAGGAAAATAAGTTACGCATTTATATGTTATGTACATATCATATCATAAATAGATTTTACTGATGAATAGCTCGCAATATGCCCCCCCACCCCCGTGCTCATAACTCGTCTGAACTTTGTTTTTTACTTTTCTCGTGGTGACCAATGAGAGTATCGACCCGAGCCCGTTCCTGTGACAGCAGCAGTTCGCATTTTTCCAACTCGGCGCTTTTCCCTTCCAGTGCTACCATGGAAATGGTTGCTCTGGACCGGGTCTCCTCTAGCTGCGCGGTGTGCTCCTGCCTCAATTCGGCAATTTCAAGCGAGTGTGCCGCCTTCAACGAAACAATCTCCAACTCATACTTCCGGGAAAAACTTTCGAGGGAGGGAAGCGATTCTTCCCCCAACCCATTAGCAGCAACGATGTTCCCCATAACCCCTTCTCCCCCTTCGTCCAACAGAAAAGATTCCTTCCCGTCCGGAGCACTTTTGGAATTATCAGAGTAGACTTTGTCGAGGTGGTTCAGAAATGGAATTACGGAAATCTTGATTGCAATAAGACCGATGATGACAAATATAACAATGTCGCGCGTGTATGCCGCCTTGGGCGAAAACCTCGACCTGTTCTCTTCTCGAAGTTGATCGGATTCAGGCATCTGGTACGGCCAGCTTTGCGCTGTGATGGCACTTCAGTTCAGAAATCGATCCCTTCAAACTCACCTGGTACTTCGTACAGCCAGCTGTCGGCTTCTAGCTCTTCTTTGATCTTTCGAAGGCTCTGCAACACTTCCTCTTGAATCTCGCTGTTCAATTCTTTTACAAGGGTCTGCTTTAGAGTTTTCTTCTTAAGCTTTTGGTCCCACAGAGCAGTACCAAACGATCTAACGGACGAGCTTGCACTCGGAGGAGGATGTCTCTTTCGTCGGTTCCCACGGGTCTGTTGTTGAGGAGTAGGACCTGAAGGAGTCGACTGCATAATCTACAAAAGATGATGAAGAAGAAACCCCGACCGTCAAACCAAAACGAACGTTCGAAGGAAGCAATGAAGGAAATAATGCTTTTTAAATGGCACTCAATCGTATGGTATATTGAGCATCAAACTCTTTACACTTTGTCTTAATTACATACATATACGAAGCAATCAATTGAATAAAAACCATTACAGTAATCAATAATTAGTTACTAGGACTAATAATTGTCTCTCGCCGCATTCATCTCCATCATTTACCAAGTAGTATAATTTAAAACAAAATGGGGACACTACAAAATATTCCTCGTAATTAATAATTTATTTAGAATACTAATGTCATTAATACGGTACTAGACAAACTAGACAACAACAACTGATCATGTAAAAATTCAAGTCGTCAAGGAACGCATTCAAATTTAACATGCAACAGCAAAGAAGAAGGGGGGAGGTCAAATGTCATATTTAATTCAACAAAAATTCTTCTTTCATCTATCACTCGTACCGTACGAGGACTACTTTTAGCTTTATAACTACGAAAAAAAGGAAGTAGTCCTAATATATATTGGAATATCATCACCACACCTAATAAGGAAAAGGTTCTTCATGGACTATTACAAAGGACAGCAAAGGTTGCCGGTACCGGTACCGTAGTAGTATTATATAATAACAGGTGCACATAATCTACACTACTCTCGTAGCTATATTCATTTCTTTTTTTAATTTTATTTCACTTATGATATCACATATGAGACATACGAGGACATGAGGAGTACGAGGACGCCTTGCTTGATATTTTTTAATTCGTTGCACACATTATTATTTTTTTAATGCTGGTAGGCAGTCTTGTACGAGGATTTATCATATTACCCAACCTAAACACAAAAAATTAGATTCTCCCCCCTTTACTCATTGTGTTACATTTCTGAAAACAATTTGAAGAAAGGGGAACCTTCAATTATTGCCGTTCAAAACATTAAATTGTACCCTCCCAGAATATTTTCAGTTTCCAGCGAGGGGCACCCGGGAAACGGCATGGGGACATGCGGATCAATTCCTGATCAACGCGATGATCACAAGAAGTTGACAAACGTGTATCCTGGTCAGATATCACCGAATCAAGTTGTTCGCATTGTGGATAAAAACAATAAAGAGCCGGCGACTGTTGAGGAGGATACAAAAAAAGACGCGGAGGAGGAAGAAGAAGAAATCAACAACACATTGTACGGGATTTTGGAGACGAGCAGCACTAGAAAGAAGCGCAAACCCCTGCGGCGGGAGCGCTCGTCTATTGCGGACTGGCACGGAAAGTCAAAACGAGCAATGGTAAAATTGCATTGTATCAACCGCCTGCGGCGAGAGCGGTCACGCAGCAGAAAATTGAATAAAGTAGCCGAAGTCGTCAAGCAGGCTGAACTGTCCATGGAAGAGAAAATGGTCATGAAGCTCCAGGAGACATTCGATCGACTAGGGCCTGTGAGGCCCTGGAAAGACCCTGACTTCACAGCCGCTGCCCTACTCTCCGGCAGCAAAAAAGCAAAGAAGGTTTGCCACATTACAGAGATGATCACAAACCCAGAGCTTTCCCCAGCGTTGTTTCCGAACGATACCTCTACGCTCTCAGATGACATATGCCAAGGGTCCCTCGGAGATTGCTATTTCATTTCTGCTCTGTCTGTCTTGGCCGACAAAGCAATCCGCGTGAAACAACTGTTTGCGTACACAAAGGAGAGTTTCGATGCAGGGATTAGCTGCGTGCGCATAAACGACGACGGCGTGTGGAAACCGGTCCTCCTCGACCATTGCTTTCCAAACACTATACACAACAATCCCGTCTACAGCAACAGTCGAAATGAAAATGTTCTGTGGGTGATGCTTCTCGAAAAAGCATACGCGAAGTTGCACTCTTCGTACGATGCTATTGAGTCTGGGCTGGCAAGCGAATCAATGATGGCACTGACGGGCGCACCATGCGATTTTTACGAACTGCACGATAAAGAGGACAAAGGGCGCTACGTGGATGAGGACCGATTGTGGGAAATTTTAATGACTGCAAAGGAAAACGAATTTTTGATTTGCACATCGACCGATTCAGCGAAAGGGGAGAAAGAAGACGACGAGTATAAGAACGTGTACGGGCTCGTGCGAGGACACGCGTACGCATTGCTGGACGCTGTTGTGCCAGCGACCACCGGGGAACGCATGGTGAAGATCCGGAACCCATGGGGAAAGGACGAATGGAAAGGGAGATACTCTGACCACAGCAAAGAGTGGTCAAAAGACTTGCTTGCCGAGCTTGACCACAAAGACTTGGACGACGGGGCGTTCTACATGTCGCTGTCCGACTTCGACAAGCATTTCACCTCCGTGACAGTTTGCCGGTACCGGGACAATTATAAATATTCGTCCGTGGAGCTCCGTTTCACTTCTGAAAACGATGCGTTTGGGGTGATATTTGAAGTTGGCAATCGTTCGGGTAGGGGCGTGTCTATGAAGCAGATGGAAGCTTCCTTTTTCCTGGTACAACAGAAAAAGCGCCACCATGGGAAGGACTCTTCGTACGAGTTTGGTCATTTCTATTTTGAAATTTACATGCAGAGTGACGAGGATAATTTGTGGCATTACATCAGCAGCTCTACTCACTTGGCAACTCGGACCGTTTCCAAAGACACAGCACTCTTGAACGGGGGAAAATACTTTGTCGTTGTAAGGTGTTTGAGCTCTGGCGTTCACTTTCAACTCACAAGAAACGTAGTTTTCGGCTCGTACGCCGAATCCTACCTGGAGTTTAGCACGTCAAAAAATGAAGATGAAATCCAACGGGTTCGCAATCAAGGGCTTCAACTAGCCATTTCTCAAGATGGAGAAGTGGTGGTCGACAAAAACGGATCGAAAATATATTCATGGCAAGATGAGCACGGCTCAGTCCTCGCGTTGCTGTTTCAAGCAGGCCCCAACGATGTGTTTTGGGTGAACATGGACGGAGAATTCAAAAATATGGTCATGAACGAACAGTTCCCTGGGCTAGTAGACCAAGAGGAGGTGAGCGCTGCGAACGGAACGGAAACCCGAGCGAAAAAAATATTTTACAAGCTGAACCGCGCAGCGCCAGAAAAAATGGTAGAATTTTCTACCATTTGCCGGCAGTCTGGCAGCAACAGCACGTCCTGGAAGTTAAGCTCTATATCAACGGCGACCGAGCGGTGCCTGCAATGCAAAGACCCGGTCGGCATAAGCATCGCTGACAAATTTTCTGGAAGTTACTATTCGGAAGACACCGGTAAAGTTCACAGTGAATGCTACACGAAGTATCGAATATCTCACGCCGAAAGGTGCTTGCATTGCAAAGGACCGGTTATGGCCATCGAAGACAAGTATACTGGAACGTACTACTCCGAGGACAACGGAAAAATCCACGAGGAGTGTTGGCAGTTGTACCAAGAAGTCCATGCTGAAAGATGCGTGCACTGCAACGGCCCGGTCATCAACATCGAAGGGAAATACAGTGGGAGGCACTACACTCTTGATGAAGGAGGAAAGGTTCATTCCGAGTGCTGGAAGAAATACAAAGAAAACCACGCAGAAAAATGTGGTCATTGCAAGAAACCAGTCATAGAACTAATCAGTCATTTCAGTGGCCAATATTACTCTCCCGAAGAGGGCATCAAGGTTCACGAGGAGTGCTGGAAAGCTTACAAAAAAGCGCGGCAGGACTCGTTTTGAGGTTTTTAAAATGTTTTTTAAATAGTCACTGAACACGTGCGTTAAATAAATATTTAGATCAGTAAAGGGCACACGTTACCTGTTTCAACGAGTCT
>JACLAC010019816.1_pt1 | contig 21022 bp, 17 predicted proteins | sample 8027881 | NCBI WGS metagenome assembly JACLAC01 (sample SAMN15725517, study PRJNA655200) | protist metagenome | isolation source: fluorescence activated cell sorting (FACS) single amplified genomes of... | place: Spain: Blaines Bay Microbial Observatory, Mediterranean Sea | collected 2016-01-19 | reverse complement strand
AGAAGCGAGTTCAGGGTAGTTTTCGATGTCGCCCTCTCACTTGATAATCCGCTCCGCTTCGCCCGGTCGGGCCGTGGTTTTATTTTCAAAGCACACTCGTGGACGAAACCGAACGGCAACGACTGCTCGCTCAATACTCAGAGATCGCCACACTCGCGGGCGGACTCGCGCATGAGATCCGGAATCCGTTGTCGACGATGAGCCTCAATCTGGAACTGCTCATCGAAGAGGTCGAAGATAGCGACAATCCGCGCGACATGCGGATGCTCAAGAAGCTGCAGAAGGTTCAACAGGAAGCTGAGCAACTGAACGAGCTGCTTAATGATTTCCTGCAGTTCGCGCGGGTCGGCGACCAGGAACTTGTTGCGGAAGACCTCAACATTCTTGTCCGCGAGTTTGTCGATTTTTACCGGCCGACCGCACAGGAACACGGCATCGGGGTCAGCCTGCACCTGGAATCGAATCTGCCTCATGTCAAGCTCAACGAGTCATTGCTGCGGCAGGTGCTGTTGAATCTTGCCCAGAACGCACGGCAGGCAATGCCCGAAGGGGGCCATCTGGAGCTGCAGACGTCCGTCCGAGACGGAGAAGTGCAGCTCGAGTTCATCGACACCGGCGAAGGGATGAGCGAGAAGACACTGGCGAATATCTTTCAGGTATTTTACTCGACGAAAGCTGACGGAAGCGGGCTCGGCCTGCCGACGGTCCGCAAAATTGTCGAGGCTCATGAAGGCACAATCTCGTGCGAAAGCGAACTGGGTCGCGGGACGCGGTTTCTAATTTCTCTGCCACCCGCCTGACTCAAGCGAGCTACCCATGCAGACTGAACACGAAGTCGAACTGCGAGTTCGCTACAACGAAACCGACCCGATGGGTTTCCTGCACCACTCGCGGTTTTTTGTCTACTTCGAAATCGGCCGCACGGAGCTGTTCCGGGCCGGCGGTGGCAACTACCGCGTAATGGAAGACAGCGGTCTGTACTTTGTTGTGGTGAAGGCGGAGTGCAAATTCAAAGCTCCCGCCCGCTACGATGACGTTGTGCTTCTTCAGACGAGGATCTCTCGAGTCGGGCCGGTCAAGCTGGAACACGAATACGAATTGCGGCGAGGTGACACGGTTCTGGCAACCGGTCACACTGTGCTCGGCTGTATCGATCGCGACGGCAAAGTCCAGCGTATTCCCGATGACATTCTCGCTGCGGTTTCCGGCGAGGGCTAAGTCCCGTGAGCGTCGACATCGAGTCCATCCGCTACATCCTGGCGATCGAATCGTCCTGCGACGAAACGGCCGCGGCGGTCATCGACAGCGACCTGCACGTCCGGTCGAGCGTCATTGCCTCACAGTACGAATTGCATCGCGACTTCGGCGGGGTCGTTCCCGAAATCGCCTCGCGAGCTCACGTGCGTTGCATCCTGCCGGTCATCGACGAATCGCTCAAGCAGGCCGGCATCACGCTCGATGATATTGGAGCCGTTGCCGTTGCGACGCAGCCCGGTCTTGTGGGTTCGCTTCTTGTTGGCCTGACAGCAGCCAAAACGCTGGCTCTGGTGCTCGATGTTCCGCTGATCGATGTCAACCACATCGAGGCTCACATCTACGCGTGCCGTATGGCCGCCGGTCGTGATGTGTTCCCCGCAATCGGCTTCGTCGTCAGCGGTGGCCACTCGAACATTTACGACTGTGCGTCGCCGATCGACTTTGAACTCATTGGTTCGACAATCGACGACGCGGCCGGCGAGGCGTTTGACAAGGTCGCCCAGATTCTCGACATCGGCTTCCCCGGCGGACCGGCCATTCAGCGAATCGCCGAAAAGGGAAATCCGAAGGCGATTCGATTCCCCAGGACTTTTCTGAACGAAGACCGCCTGGAGTTTAGTTTCAGCGGCCTCAAAACGGCCGTCCTTTATACTGTCAAAGGCGTTCCCGGTTCGCACAAGGAACCCGAACCGCTGACGGAACAGCGGATCGCCGATATCGCCGCCAGCTTTCAGGCAGCAGCGGTTGACGTACTCGTTGGAAAGTGTGAGCAGGTGCTGAAGCAGCGTGGCCGCGATCGGCTGTGTGTTGGCGGAGGTGTCGCGGCAAATGCTCTTCTTCGAGAGCAGCTTGAAAAAATGACCTGTCGTCACGGGGTCGAGCTTCACGTCGCTCCGATGTCGCTGTGTACGGACAACGCCGCAATGGCCGCCATCGCCTGGGAACACCTGAAGCGAGGCCGATTTGCGGAACTGGATCTCGACGTCACACCGGGTCTCGTTCGGCAGAAACGATGAGCGAGTTGAAACGCATCCTCGCCTTGAATTCGTGGCACGGTGGCAGTCACCGTGCATTCCTCGAAGGCTGGATCGAGCACAGCCGGCACGAGTTTGCCGTTCTGTCTCTTCCTCCCGGCAAGTGGAAATGGCGGATGCGGCATGGAGCCATCACGTTGGCCGAACAGCTTCGCGAAGATGCACGATTTGCCGGGCAACAATTCGACGCTCTTTTCTGTACCGACATGCTGAACCTCGCCGAATTCCGTGGCCTGGCACCGGGGTGGGTTTTCGATCTGCCGACAGTCGTCTACTTCCACGAAAACCAGTTGACCTATCCCGTGCGAGAGGAGCGGGAACGCGACCTCCACTTTGCGATGACGAATTTCACCACATGCCTCGCTGCGGATGAGGTATGGTTCAACTCGGCGTGGCATCGGGATGAATTCCTCAATGCGTCCTCACAATTTCTGAACAGAATGCCGGACTTCGTCGAGCCAGCTCTCGCCGATCGAATTCGCGAGAAGTCGTCAGTCCAGCCGCCTGGCATCGCGCAGTGCCCAGTCCCCGCGACGCATCGCGAAGGTCCGCTGCGAATCGCCTGGGTGGCCAGGTGGGAGCACGATAAGAATCCGGAACAGTTCTTTAACGCGCTGTTTGAACTCGAATCACGCGGCGTCGATTTCCGTGTCTTCACGCTGGGCGAGTCGTTTGCGGAAGTTCCCGATTGTTTCCCCGCGGCCCGGCACAAGCTGGCAGGACGCATCGACCACTGGGGTTTTGCCGAAAGTCGCGAGGCTTACTGGCAGGTCCTGGCGAAGTGCGATGTCGTTGTTTCGACGGCAGCTCACGAATTCTTCGGCATCGCCATCCTCGAAGCGGTTTCCGCGGGTTGCTTCCCTCTTGTCCCGCGGGAGCTTGCATACCCGGAGACTCTTGGCGAAAGCAGCAATGACTGGTTCCACGATAGCACAGTGAAGGGCATTGTTAGCCGGCTGGAATCGCTCGCGCAAAAGCAGCACGCTCCCAAAGCTCCCTCGGTCGATCGTTTCGCCTGGTCGGTACGTGCCACTGAAATGGACGAGCGGTTCGAGCAAGTCATGAACAGAGGGAGCATGTGAGCCACCGGCCGTAGGGGATCGGCTCCTGCGAAGTTTCGTAAGCCGCGATGCATAAGTGGCTGGGGCTTTGCATTCGGCGTTCGTTCCGGTTGGGGCCTCAAACCGGTCTGGCGATCTGCTACGATAACTTTCGGTTTGCTGTAGACGTTTGAGGACCGCTGGATGACAGTCTCACCTTCTCTTCGAGCTCTCGCTGCAACGCTGTTTGCTGCCGTTCTGGTCGGTTGTGGGGATGATTCACCGCCGCCAAAGCCCGCTCAGCAGCCGGTCGTGCAGCAGAAGCCGGTTGGCTTCGCACCGCGTCGCAAGGAAGAGAAAAAGCCAACGGGCATCGATCTGACGGGCGTCGATCCAGAAACGATTTTTGAAGAGGCGGAATCTCCGCTGCCCAACTTCGTCGTGGTGGGACCGGCCCCGCCGAAACCGGAAAATCAGTTCGTTGCCGAACTCGCGCTGCGCGACTCGACCAACTTCGTCGCGACTCCGCCCGAGGGCGAGGAGCCCGCGCCGTCTGCCTCGTTTCAGTTGCCTCCGGGTTTCGCTGCGATTGAGTCGGCTCGATTTCAGGATGGCATACCGACTCGAATCCGATGCCTGACGGATGGCTCGACGATGGTCCTGGTCCCGGCCGGGGAAGCGATCGTCGGCTCAAACTCCGGTCCGCAGTACTGGGGACCGCAGGTCCGTGTGTCGCTCGACGCGTTCTACATCGCGGAAAAAGAAGTGACGGTCGGCAAATACATGCTGTGTCGTCAGAAGGCTGGAGTCGTCGGAAAGAAAATGGAACCGCCTATGAACGTGGAAGGTCTTTCGGATCAGCCGGCCATCGGCGTGACGTGGGGCGAGGCACGGCTCTACGCGCAGTGGATTGGCGGGGCGCTGCCGACCGAAGCACAGTGGGAGAAAGCCGCGCGAGGCCCGCAGGGCTTCAAGTCTCCCTGGGGCAACTCGAGACCGCTGTGGCGAGTGGAACGAACTCTTGAGCAGATCGACCCGGTCGGACGGCATCCGGATGACCGCAGCATTTACGGAGCCATCGACATGGCCGGGAATGCTCGCGAGTGGGTCGCCGACTTCTTCCGCGAAGACAGCTTTCAGTCTCTGCTGGAAATGTCGTCGGCCCGGCGTCGCAATTACGCCGGGCCAAGGAATTCGCCGATGAATCAGCGAGTCGTCAAAGGCAATGGCCCTGGCTGGACCGTTCACAACCGCGAAGGCGTGCGGATGAACGAGCGAGTGGACCGGATCGGCTTTCGCTGCGTTGTGAATCTGGGCCCCGCGAGTCCAGCCAACTGAGCATCGAACGGCAGGTCGCGGCTGCAATTCTGCGCACAGAGAAAACCGTCGTTGGGTCAGCCCGGCGAGGCTACTACACTTCGGGCGCCCTGCACTTCCGCAGCCTGCCGAAGGAGTCATCCCAATGATCACTCGCCCCTTTGCGTTCGCCATCCTGCTGATGCTGGCTCTTCTTTTCGGATGTCAGCAGGAGCCATTTGACGGAGTGACAGATGCCGGCGGTAAGAGCGACAACTCAGTCGGCTCTGCGAATGAAGACACCGGCGCTCCGCGAGCAGAAATCCTGACGGCGTCCCTTGAGGAACCTCAGGACAGCACGGAACCGGCTCCTGCGCGAGACAGTAAACCGGAAACGAGGCCGGCCTCGAAACGGAAAGAGGGCTCAAAGAAGAAGCACACCAACCGTCTGGCTCGGGAAACCAGTCCGTACCTGCTGATGCACAAGAATAATCCGGTGAACTGGTATCCATGGGGGCCGGAGGCATTTGAGAAGGCGAAGAAGGAAGACAAGGTGATCTTCCTTTCGATTGGCTATAGCAGCTGCTACTGGTGTCACGTCATGGAGCGGCTTGTTTTTGAAAACGAGAAAATCGCGAAGTATATGAACGAGAACTTCGTGAACATCAAAGTCGACCGCGAGGAACGGCCGGACGTCGACGACATCTACATGACCTCGCTGCAGGTCTACTTCAGTCTGGCCGGCTCACGGCAGGGCGGCGGCTGGCCGCTTTCAATGTTCCTCACGCCGGACGGCAAGCCGATCGCGGGAGGCACTTACTTTCCTCCCGAGGCCAAAGAAGGCCGCGCGAGCTTTCCGGAAATCAGCACGCGCATCGTCGAGGTGTGGAAGACCCGTCGCAAAGACGTCGAAGAAGGAGCGGCCACAATTGCCCGCATCGTGAAGACAGAGATGAAACCAGCGTTCTCACTGGAGAAAGCCGAGATCCATCACGAGCTGGTCGAGACCGTCACGAAGTCGGTCGTTCAGAGCCACGACCCCGAATACGGCGGGCTCGACTTTCGCCTGGACCGACCGAACTCGCCGAAGTTCCCCGTGCCGACGAAGCTCAGCCTGCTGCAGTACGAACTGAAGGAGCACGACAAGTCGAAGGAGACGGAGCTCGCGCTTTACAGCACGCTCGACGCGATGGCCGCCGGTGGAATTCGAGATCACCTGGGCGGAGGGTTTCATCGATACAGCACGGACCGGAAATGGCTGGTCCCGCACTTTGAGAAAATGCTCTACGACAATGCCCAGCTGGCTGGTGTTTATGCCGAAGCGTGGCGAGCGACCAGGGACGACAACTACCGCATCGTGGCCGAGGAGATTCTCGGCTACGTTCTGTCTGACATGCGCGAGTCCAACGGCCCTTTCCATTCGGCACTCGATGCAGAGACGAACGAAATTGAAGGCGAGTACTACGTCTGGTCGAAAGCGGAAGTGGAAAAAATCCTAGGCCCGGCCGCTCCACTTTTCCTGCGGGCTTACGGTTTCGAGGAGCCGAACGATTTTGAGCACGGCTTCGTGGTTCACCTGCCGCGGCGACTTGTCAAGGTGATGGCCGATGAGCGAATTCCCCCGAAGGAAATGGCAACTCGTCTTTACGATGCGAAGCGGCGTCTGCTGGAAGCCCGTGGAAAACGCGAATCGCCATTCAAAGACGACAAGATTCTGACGTCGTGGAACGGCCTGATGATCAGCTCGATGGCCCGGGCCGGGATGCTGTTCGGCAAAAGCGAATACATCACCGCCGCCGAAGACGCAGCGATGTTCATCGTCAAAAACATGCGGGACAAGGAAGGCCGTTTGCTGAGAACCTATCGGGCGGACACGGCCAAGTTGAATGCTTACCTCGATGATTACGCATTCTTTGTCGAGGGACTGCTCGTTCTGCACGAAGCAACTCGCAATCCCTCCGACCCCGAGCGAGGGCAGCGCTGGCTTAACGCGGCAAGACGCCTCACCGATGACCAGATCAAAATGTTCTGGGACGAGACTGCCGGCGGCTTTTATTTTACCTCACATCATCATGAGGAGCTGCTCGCGCGGACGAAGAATGCCTGGGATTCCGTCCTGCCGTCGGGCAACAGCGTGTCGGTTCGGAATCTGATCCGCCTGGCTTCGCTGACCGGTGACATGAGCTATCGGGATCGAGCGAAGCAAATACTTGATCTGTTTGCCCCGGCAATGAAGAAGAATCCGCGGGGGATGACGAACATGGCTCTTGCCATGAGCGAGTTCCTGGACGATCCCGATTTCCGGCCGCTGATTGACAAAGCACCTCGCCGAAACCTGCCGGAAGGCACTCCGCCGAAACGTACGCCAACCAAACTACCAGAAACCAGGCCAGGAACGCCGGACTCGAACGCAAACCCGCCGGCGAAGAAAGACAAGATCAAGTCTCAGGCTTTCCTGAGCGCTCCGAAACTCGTGCCCGGCAAGTCCACCCGGATTGCGTTCGTGCTGAAAGTCGACCCAGGCTGGCACATCAATCCGAACCCGGCCGATCGCGACGAGGCGATTCCGACAAGCGTCAGCGTAACATCGAAGCTGGGCACGAAGCTGACCAACATCAGCTACCCAGCGCCGAAAGAGCACATCGTCGATGGCGAGGTCATGCAGATTTATGAGGGTGAGGTGAAGATTTTCGCCGACCTGGCCGTCCCCGCAAAAGCAACCGGGCAGGAAACCTTGCAGCTCAATATCGAGTACCAGGCCTGTACGGACAGATTTTGCGACCGGCCTCGCACGGTGAGCTTCGCAACGGAAATCGCAATCGCGAAGCCGGGAGAAACGCTCGCTCTGCAGAACGAGACCGTCTTCAAGGGCGACGACAAGCTCAATCCGTAACGTGCCGGCGGCATCCTGTTGCAGACACGTTTTTGCTGCTGCAGGAAAATGCCGCAGAGGCATCATTAAACGTCGCAGAGTTTGACCGATTCTGTCAGTCCGGCCACGGGGTCTCGCGTCGGGATGAATTCCTGCCCGACGAAGCCGTCGTATTTGACATCGACCAGCGCCTGCATGATCGCCGGGTAGTTGATCTCCTGGGTATTATCGAGCTCCGCTCGCCCCGGATTGCCGGCGGTGTGGATGTGGCCAATGTATTCGTGGATGGCTTTGATCCGACGGATCACGTCCCCGTCCATGATCTGAACGTGGTAGATGTCGAAGAGAAGCTTCATCTTCGGCGAGCCGACCTTCCTGATAATGTCGATGCAGTAGTCGGTGTGATCACCCTGGTAGCCGGGATGTCCTTTCATCGGGTGAGTGTCGTCTCTCGTGTTGAGCATCTCGAGGCAGATGTTGACGCCTTTTTCCTCGGCATAGCCGATGACCTTTTTGAAACCGGCCACGCAGTTCTTTGCTCCCTCGTCGAGTGAGATGCCGTTGGCGTAACCGGTGAAGCTGATGACGTTTTTGCAGCCGAAGTCGGCCGCGGCGTCGATTCGCTCTTTGATTTTCGCGATGCACTCATCCCAGTTTTTGGGATTGTTCATACCGACTTTGAAACTGTGACTGCCCGCGATGGCACACTTGAGGTCGTATTTTTTGAGGATCGGCCACAGTTCCGGATCGGCCAGCTCGATGCTCTGCACACCGAGCTTCTTCGCCAGCTTCGCGGTTTCTTCGAAGCTCCAGTACTTCTTGAAGCACCAGTAGACAATCGACTGTTTAATGCGGCCTTTGGTGACGGCCTTCGATTCTTCGGCCATGGCCTGTCCTCCGATTGCTCCCGCAGCAGCGGCTCCGGCGGCGCACAGAACGTCGCGACGATTGAGTGAGTTGTGTCCGCTCATGGGAAGCTCCGGTGAGGCGTGTTGAGTTTTGTAAGGGGATTGTGGGGGAACGACACGCGGCGTTCAAGAAGTGGGCATGGCGCTGGATTCCCTTTGCCCTCGCCCCTGCTCTACTTCAGGGGAGGAGGGGTTTTGCGCATGGCGGTACGAGGACAGGGGCGGAGTGTCATGTCGCGCTTTGGTTTCACTACACTGGCGGTTCGTATTCTTACTTTAATCTCACGAGGTCTGCCGTGCTTCGATTTTTCTCCGTCGCTGTGTCGTCTGCTGTCATGCTTGCCGCCGCAGCGTTCGTTTCCGCCGAGGACGAGTGGCCTCAGTTCCAAGGTCCTCGAGCGGACGGGCATTCCAACGCGACTGGGTTGCCGCTGACGTGGAGCGAAAAAGAAAACGTCGCTTGGAAAGTTGCGATTCCTGGCGGTGGTCATTCCTCGCCGGTCATTTCCGGCAACGAAATCTGGCTGACAACGGCAGTTCAGAAGCCTCTCACCGAGGACGAAAAGAAAGAGCGGCTTGCAAAGATCCCGAACTCACGAGGCCTCGAGCTGGCCGGCAGCGTCTCGTTTCGTGTGATCTGTGTTGAACGTGACTCGGGAGAAATCAAACACAACTTCGAGTTGTTCCACGCGAAAAATCCCGAGCCGATACACGCCCTCAACAGCTACGCCTCCCCCTCGCCGATCATCGAAAACGGCAAGCTGTACTGCCACTTTGGAACGTACGGCACCTGCTGCATCGATACCGTGACGGCGAAGGTCGACTGGAAAAACACAGAGCTGCATGCCGACCACCAGAACGGGCCGGGTGCTTCGCCATCGCTGTGGCAGAACGTGCTGATTCTGAATTTTGACGGGATCGACACACAGTTCATTGCCGGCGTCGACAAGCGAACGGGCAAGACGCTCTGGAAGACGTCCCGTTCCGCGAAGATGCCGGATCGGAAGGAGTTTCGCAAAACGTACTCGACGGCCCTGGTGATTGAGGACCCGCGAGGAGCTCAGGTGATCTCGCCGGGGGCTGACTGGGTTTACTCCTACGATCCGGCCTCGGGCCGCGAACTTTGGCGAGCCAGCTACGGGACGCTCGGTTTTTCCACTGTGCCTCGCCCGCTGATCTGGAAAAATCTGGCCATCCTCACCACCAGTTTCATCCGTCCACGAATCCTCGCCGTGAAGTTCGACGGCAAGGGTGACGTCACGAAAACTCATGTTGCCTGGACGAAGGACGGCCAGCTGCCGTCGAAGCCGTCGATGCTGCTGGTCAAGGACCGGCTGTACTTCATCAGCGACAAAGGCATCGGCATGTGTCTGAACGTGGAAAACGGCGAGGAAGTCTGGAAGGAGCGGGTCGGCGGAGCATTTTCGGCTTCGCCCGTTTACGCCGACGGACGGATGTACTTTTTCGATCAGGCGGGAAAGACGACCGTCTTGGCTCCCGGCGACGAGTACAAAGTGCTATCCGAAAACGAGCTCGACGGCGGTTTCATGGCGTCTCCCGCAATTGCCGGAAAAGCGATTTTCCTCCGCACAGAAACGCATCTTTATCGTGTCGAGAAGTAATCGTCGCGCTGTCGGCAACGCTGGGCAGAGAGAGTGAGATGACTTATTACCGGGTAATGTCGCTCCGGACCTGTCTGCTGCTCGGCACTGTGGTGACCCTTCTCTCAGTCACACCGAACGATGCCCACGCGGGAATGCCGTCGGTGTCGCTCACCGACCTGGCCCGCATGCGGCTGGACGCGATTTCGTTTTTCCTCGCCGTTCTCGTGGGCTGTGCGCTGGGTGTGAAGCTGATCTGGAATTCCTTCGCGCGAGATTTCGAAAAACTGCCCTCGCTGAGTTTCGGTAAAGCCTTCGGTCTGGTCACGCTATGGGGCATGTTGTGCGTCGTTGTGCTGACGATGATTTCCGGAGCCAGGGAGCTGCTGACGCCCGGAGCCTGGCAGAAGGACGGCTTCACGTATTCCCTTACCGAGCCGGATGGCACGGCGGTCGATCCTGCCGCGATGCTGGTCAGCCGCGAGGATCGGGAAGCTCAGTTGAAAGCACTCTGGGGTGAGTTGTCGCGTTATGCGCTGCAGAACGAAGGCCGCTTACCGGCTCGGCGCGACGCTGAGGTCATCCCGGTCGAAAACTGGTCGCTGCCCAATCTGCCCACTGTGCAATACCACTACCTGGAAGGACGCAACGCGAATGAGGACGGCATCCTGGCCTTTGAACCGGATGCCTTCGAAGACGGTCAGCTGGCGTTGATGACCAGCGGAGAAATCCGGATCGCACCCTCTTTCGGAGCTGGCTGAGGCCGTGAAGCAGGACGGTGAGGAATGAGCGACGAAAACGCTCCTGATGGCGCGGCCGATAAGAACCCTCACCCGCGTGAGATTTCTACCCGTCTCGCGTTTGTCGCGATTTTGACATCGACAGCATTAATGCTTTGTGTGTGCGTTCTGCCTGTCATTTTTCTGGAATTGCCGTTTCGCCTGGGCGATGTTTCTGGCGAGAGTCCTGCCGGAGACATCATTCAGTCTCATTGGCTTCATCTCAGCCATTGCCTGCGTAGCAGCTCTGACCGTCCTTCTCAGACTGGTCCTGCGATGAGTAGTTTTCGGATCACCCGAAGACCAGCTTGATGGCTGGAAATCGACGTTGCGCTTCATCGTGATTCCACTTCTCCTGTTTGCAGCCGTTCCTTTACCTTAACCGGCATGGATACCGAGGACTGTACCGAGAGAATGAATCCGGCGATTACAATGTGCCGTATGGGAATTACAAACACCCGCGATTGCCCGAAATGGCCATACGGACAATGTCGACCAAGCTACAGGCGGCACGCATCACGAATCTGGATTTCCGCGATGTGTTGAAGGAAGCTCAAACCGGCGATGTGCTGTACTGCGATCCGCCTTACATAGCCGCGACGTTCCATTACAACGGACAATCATTCAGCCGAAATGACCACCGAGAGCTAATTCACCTTCTGTCACAGTCCAAGTCCGGATGCGTGTTGAACAACTCATATGATGAGGACTTAAAGAATCTGGCGATAAAGAGTGGTGCGGGATTCTTTTCCTACGATTTTGATTCGAGAATTGAATCGGGCACAACTTCGTCGGAAATGATCTTGTGGTGGTGAGGATATGGCAATACTTGAAATACTTGTGGGTGTTGTGGCGTTCTTGTTGGGTTTGGTGTACTACTCGGAAGAGATAGTTCTCATTTATGAATTAGCTTCCACAAGACCGTCGTGGTCCACATTGTCATTGTTGTTGGTTGTTGTGTTGGGGGCCATCGGGGGGATTTTGTTGTGGAATCATGAGTGAAAAAGACAGCATTAAAAACGTTGCCATCTATTTCCGCTATTCCACGGATGAACACGATCAAAAACAAAACTCGGAAAAAAGACAGCTAAACGACATACGCACTTTCTGCTACAGACGTGGCTACAACATTGTCTGGACAGGTGGCGATGTTTGGTCCAAGCGGGCCCAGTCGAAGAACAATCTCAAGCAGATCGGAATCGGCTTCTACGGGCACGAAGAGATGATGGGAGCTTTGCCGCCAGGTTGGCACCTTTGATGAGGCCGGCCAGGGCCTTCACGGATGGACGACTCATCTGCTGCCCTACATGGATGAAGCCGAGTTGTTTGAGCGAGTGACTTGGGAAGACTCCTGGCAAAGTCCGGCCAATCGTCCCGTAATGCAGACAGTACTGCCTGTGCTCTTAAACCCCCGGAATTCGAGGGTCCAAGCGAGGGTCCAAGCGAGGGCCCATTCGAGGGTTCGCAGCGAGTCACTACGCCGCCAACGTGCGGATCCTCGGTCCGAACTCACACGTCCGTTTTCGCGACATTCCGGACGGCACGTCCGATACAATTCTCGCGTGTGAGGTCTCCCGAGGAATTCGCCCTTGGGGCGATCCGCTTAACTGGCGTGACCTGACAGTTGGCATCAACAGGCCAAGTGGTTTTGGCATGTGGACCGGCGGCTGCCTCGTGCTGATGGCCGACGGGAGAGTTCAGTCGGTCCGCTCAGACATCGATCCGCGCGTGTTGAAAGCGCTCAGTACTCCCGACGGCGGAGACGATGCGCCGAGTTCCTTCGCTCGCTGATACCGGTCATCTTGCCGCCGTCACATCTCGCCGTCGTCGCGGTTGGACCACCACGGGAGGCTCACGCCGCCGTCGACGGTCATCGTGCTGCCGGTCATGTAATCGGCATCGTCGCTCAGCGTGAAGGCAACGCACTTTGCGATTTCTTCCGGAGTTCCCATGCGGCCCCACGGGAGTTTCTGGCCGCCGACTTGGATTGCCTCTTCGCTGAAGAACTTCCGCTCGCCCGGTGTGTCGATCCAGCCAGGGTGGACGATGTTAACTCGCACGCGGTGTTCGGCCAGCTCCATAGCTGCTGTGCGGGCCATGTGGTCGATGGCGGCTTTCGACATGTTGTAGGCCATCGCCGTCGGGATCGCGATCACGGCATGCGGCGAGCTGATCACCGTGATCGCTCCGCCTTTGCCCTGCTTCACCATCTGCTGAGCGGCCGCGCGGACACCGTAGAAAGCTCCCCACATGGAAACATCGACCGTCCGCCGGAAGCCGTCCATGTTGGCCTCGATCATCCGTTCCCGATCACTGTAGACAGCGTTGGAGACGTACATTTCCAGGCTGCCGAATTCTGCGACGGCCTTTTCCACCATGCCTTCGACGAAAGACTGATCCGAGACATCACCCTGGACCAGCAGAGCTTTCCGTCCGAGCGATTCGATTTCCGCGGCCGCTTCGTTCGCTCCGGCATCGCTCGAGAAATAATTGAGGCACACGTTGGCTCCCTGCCGGGCGAGTTCAATGGCGATGCTACGGCCAATCCCCTTGGAAGCTCCTGTGACGATTGCGTTACGACCTTCGAATTTCATTCCGTTTTCCTGTGTTGTCTGTTCTCAGCAGTTCTGTTTGGGCGGAAGATTCCGCGCTGCAACGTTAACGATGGGACCTCATCCGGGCTATCCAGCGGGGCGACCGTCAGATACCGGAGCCGTCATTACTCGCGTCGACCAGACGCAGCTTGCGTTCGATATACGCTTCGCAAATCCGGTAATACGTCACCATCGAGTCGATGTCGATCCACTCGTCCGGGCTGTGCAGTTCGCCGACCAGCGGTCGCGAGAGGTTTACCGGAATGCCAAACTGCCTGAAAAATCGACCGTCGCTTCCGCCGGAGGAGCGGATCAGGCGAGTTGGTCGTCCGCTGATCTCCTCGGTGATCTGACAGAACAGTTCGTCGGGATCGAGAAACGTTGGCTCGGCACGCATCAGCGGTTTCAGTTCGCATTGAGGTCCCAGAACCTCGGCGACTTCGTTCAGCATTTCCGGCACCGTGTGCGTCGGCGGAAAGCGAATATCGACAACCGCTTCCGCTTCCGCCGGAATCCGATTGCTTGACTGGTTGGGCGTTCGCACGACCGTTAGTGCACACGTTGGCACCCAGTGGTTCTGTTTGAGCGATTCCAGGTCCGGAGCGAACTTTCGGAAGTGGCGGTCCAAATCTTCCAGATGAGCCATCAGCTTCTGCAGCGCGTTATCACCAAGCCACGGTCGGGCTCCGTGAGCCGCCTCGCCGTGGCATCGAATTTCCAGGTGCAGGACGCCTTTTTCTTCAATCGTAACATCGTTCAGCGAACCACCGTCCGGGATCATGGCGAGGCCGCAGCGCAGTCCTGCTTCTTCAACAAGAAAGCGGACGCCGTCCAGCCCGCCCCGTTCCTCGTCCGAGGTGATTGCGAGGCCCAACGACGCATCGGGAAAGCGGCTTTGGAGCGACCGGAACAGCTCCATCATGATCGCCAGTTGCCCCTTCATGTCTCCCGCACCCGGCCCAATGATTCGTCCGTTGACCAGCTTCGAGTGGTACGCGTCCGGCTCAGGATGCTCGACGACGTCCAGGTGTCCGCACAGCAGGATCTCGGGGACGTCGCTCGATTCGGGAAAGACGACCAGCGATTCGTAGCCGTTCGACTGAAAATCCACGAGCCGGATCTGCTGCAGCTGATCCAGATGATTGTGGATAAACTCGAAGCAGCGTTTTCGCTCGGCCGGTCGCGAATCGGTCGTCGGAATGAGGATGAGGTCACGAGTCAGCGACGTGAGCCTCTGGCGGAGTTCATCGAGCGGGCCGGTCATGTTGGGATTCTGGCGGTGCAGCTGAAAGCCGGCAAGAGGGCTAACCCTGGCTGGCCTCGCCAAGCTGCTCCCTTGCCGCCTCGGCCCAGGGGCCGCGACTGTTGCGGCGAAGGTAGGCTCGCCACAGGTCGGCCGCTTCCTCGTGCCGGTCTTCTTCTGCCAGGGCCGTTGCTTTGAAGTAAAGTGCGTCAGGGTATTCCGGGTGAGCGGTCAGTGCGATGTCGAAGGCATCGAGAGCTCCCTCGCGGTCACCCAGCTGTGCCCGGATGCAGCCCAGCTGCGTCCAAGCTTCGATGTACTCGTTGTCGAGTTCCACGGCCATATGGTATCGCTCGAGCGCCGCCGGCAGGTTGCCTGTCCGCACAAGAGCATCGGCCAGATGAAACTGAGTTTCCGGATCGCCGGGCGCATCCATCAGTGAGAGCCGAAACGCCTCGACCGCTTCCTCTGCACGTTCTTCATCCAGCAGGCGGCATCCGTGATCGAACCAGTCGTCAGCGTTCCACGTCTGTTGGACGACTTCTTCATCGGCATCGGGAATGGCTTCGTCAGTTGCTGTAGCGAGAGACAATTCCGCATCTCTCTCATCCACCCTTTGGGCAGCCTCGCCTCCGGTGGGCGAAGTGATGGTGGCGGGATGCCTGCCAGGTGGTTCGAAGTCGAAGACGCGCTGCCCCGAGCTGGGGTCGAGCAGACCATTGTCATCTCGAAAAACGACGCGTGAGTTTCTCGCGAGAAGTTCCAGCTGCAGCAGCGGCCGATCGAACGACGGCAGGATGTGCTGCAGATCGGCGAGGCTTTCTTCGATACGGCCGCGGGTCACTCCCGCTTCCAGAAGCTCCTGAAGCCGGCGAACTCCGGTGACTTCCTGGACATCGAAGTACGGCAGACGAAAGACCCGCTTCACTGGCTTGATGATGCCAAGCCGGGCCCAGCGGCGGACCACGCCAACTCGGATTCCCAGTGACTGCTGCAGCATTGCCGGAGTGTGAAGCTCCTGCTGAGCCTCGCCCGGATCCAGTCCCAGCAGCTGCAGGAATTCGGACTCGCGCAACAGCCGCAGTGGCTGACCGGCCTCCATCAGGCCTCGCGTCTGGACCAGCTTCAGTGAGGGTTGTCCGTCTTCCTCCAGCGGCCACCCTTCCTCGCCGATGACCAACAGTGTCGTCAGCCGGCTGACGTGCGAGGTCGCTTCGCCACCGTGCTCGACAACCAACTCGCTGGCCTGGCCGTGCGTCATCGACGCCAGTGTGCCAGTGAACGTGACCCGTTCTCCGGCGAGGGGAGGGGAACTTTCCAGCGGTTGATCCGGGCTATGGTTGGTCATCGTCGTCGTCGCGTGTAGCGGATTCGGCAAATCGGCACAAAGAGTAACGCGATCGACGCGGAGTTGCGAAATCAACGAGGATGAAACCGGTAGACTGATCCAGCGCCGGTTAATGAAAGGAGCCAGCTGATGCCGGCTCGTCTTGGGTGAGATTGTGAGCGTTGCGGCGGCTCAGTTCTGAGCATCGCTTGGCAGCGGAAACTCGTCTTCAAACAATGGCTCTCGAGCTGGCTTGCTGAACGAATCCGTCTCCAGAGAAACAGGAGCTTCCACGGGCAGCAGTGAGGCTGCGGGCTCTGATTGCTCGACGGTGGCGGGAATAGAATTGCCTACAGTTGCATCGACGTTTGTGTTGAGGAACTGTGGTTTTTCGACTTCCCCGGCGGGACGCAGCCTTGGAAGTTCCTGCACGTCGATTGCCGCCTCAGTTTCTGACGGAGTGGCAGTGGATGCAGCCTCTTCGGAGCTGAACTCCGGATTGGCCGGTGCTTCATCGGAGCCGGATTCTCCGGCCGCCGGAGCCGTTTCCATCGGCGCGACGGCCTCATCGTAGATCGGCTGATTTTCCATATTCTGATAGTACGGCCCGTTCGTGACCGGAGCGGGCGACTGGATGTAGTCTTGCAGCCACTCGGCCGGAATCTTGTTCTCGTTCCGCTTCTGAGCTTCGCGATACGCCTCAACCGGCCACATGTCTTCAGTCAGGAAGACATCGTTATAGTCCAGCAGCGAGCCTTTTGCGTAGTGCACGTTGCGGATCGCGATATTGTATTCGCAAAGAGACTTGTACCAGGTCGTCTCGGCGTCCATGTGACGACGCTGAGCATCCAGGAGGAGATCGAAATCAACTTTGCGAACCGAGTACGCGGTCTGAATCGCTTCAAGCTGCTGAGTTGCCGCCAGTCGACGGTCGCCGCTGGTTTCGAGAGTTGCATAAGCCCGGGTCATCTCGCCGAACGCCTCGCTCATTTGATGAACGACTTCGCGTTCCTGCTCAGAAAGGACGGCGCGGTCGCGAGCCATCTGAAGTTCCGCATGCTCGACGGCGGCAAACGCCTGGCGCCGACCAAGTGGCATGGAAAACTCAAAACCGAGCTGCCATTCCTGCGTCTTGCCGAGCGTCAGGTTTTCCACGGCATTGCTGAATGTTCCGTCGCGTTCATTGTGAGGCAGCAGATGCTTGCCGAGGCCTCGCCATCGATAGCGACCCACGAGATCGAGGTTCGGCATCAGGAAGCTGCGAGATGCCTGCAGTTCCTGTTCGCGTCGAGTGACCAGCCACTTCTGCCGACGCAGTTCGCTGCGGCGGGAGAGGCCTTCCACCAAGCTGGCGTTCCAGTCGAATGAGACGCGTGCTTCGATCGGCTCGTCCTGCGGTCTCAGCAGCGACGGCCCGTTGATCGGAATGCCCAGCAGCAGCCGCAGTCGCCGCTCGGCCGTCATGACTCCGCCGGTTCCGCGGAACGATCCGCCAGCCGCTCCGTTGTTCGTCTTCGTGCCCTCCACCAGACGTCCGCTGAGCGAATCCTGAACGAGCTGCTGGAAGCGGTAGTACTGCTCGCGAGCCTGCGCTTCTTTTTCCGCCTCGCCACCGGCCCGGCCGGTTTCGAATAGAGCGTGGACGCTGTTCCATGTTTCCAGAGCCACGTCGCGAGCGACGATGCGGGAGTCGAGTTCGCGGTAGGCGTAATAAAGATCCCAGTAAGTGTTCTCGACATTACTGACGAAATCGCGGACAGCCATCTCGAAGTCGGCCTGCGAGATGTCCGAATTCAGCCTCGCCAGCACGACGCCGTTGAGCGCTCCCGGAGAGCCGTTTGGCCCGGCGATCCGGTTGAACTCGGTGCCGGTTCCCTGTAGCAGCGGATGCCGGACTTCGGCGTCGATCCAAGTTTCGAAAACAGTCGGGAAGCGGTTCCCCGGAGCGTTGTTCGAGTCGTAACCCGTTTCGTTTCGCAGCGTGTACTGAGTTCCCGTTGCTCCGGTCTTTGTCAGACTGGTTGTCGTATTGATGAGGTCCTGCTTGAGCTGCCGCGTACCACCACCGAAGAACTGGTTGTTGACCGCCCGATCATTCTTTTCAAAGAACGCCTCCGTGGCGAATGCGGCATCGAATGCGCTGAGAGCTCCCGCGACGCCGAATTGTGGATCCATTTCCTGAAGGGCCACGTCATAAGTCGAGGCCATCGCATTGGGAGCTCGCAGGATTGAGCCACCCAGATCACGAAGAATCTGCGAGTTCATCAAAGCCGTCTGCACTGCGGACTGCAGCGTGATCGGCTCAAAACTGAGCTCGTCTTCATCGAGCACGGCCAGCGGAGCCGGCGTGGAAAGCAGATCGGTATTGGCAGCTCCCAGAATCGGAGCATCGACTTCCAGTGCGGAAACGATTGGAGCTCCCGCTCCGGTTTCTTCCCACTGTTCTGATTCCTGTGTGAAGCCACAGCCGGACACAAACAGCGATGCGGCCAGCAATCCGCCTGTTGCCGATCGGCTCATCCGACCCACGATCAGCCTCCATGGCAATCGTCGCCGCACCGTCCAGTCTGGACTGCGAAGAATTCTGGAACGGAACCGGCCACCGAAACCCATCATGATTCTCAGCCCCCAAGGCAGCCGTTCAGGGCTGCCGATCTCAGGACATACTGCTATCCGGCGGCACAGGGTGAGGGATCGTCGGGCGAGTCGTTCCGCTAGGCAATCCGTGCACAGCCGCGCAGAAAGCGCGTCAGACCCTTCATCGGCGAGTTGATCTGACCGACACAATCGATTCTGTCAGAAGAATCGAAATTACCCGCACAGTCTGACATAAGGTGTCAAGCTGGGAAGACGGCGCAAAGATTGATACTGGAGGCTCTGCGAATCGCCGCGTGAGTAAGCCGCGACTGCTGGAGTCATCGTGCAAAACCAGCTACTTCTTCGGCGGGCGGTAGCTGTGCGTGGCCTGGCCAAAGAAGCCTTCGGCGGCTTCCATCAGCGTTTCGGAAAGCGTTGGGTGAGCGTGAATACTATCAGCCAGGTCACGGGCTACGGCGGCGGTTTCGACGGCGATGACTCCCTCGGCAATCATCTCACCGGCTCCGCTGCCGACGATGCCGACGCCAAGGACACGTTCGGTATCGGGGTCAACGATCAGTTTCGTCAGACCCTCTGTTCGTGAGATCGCCTGAGCACGTCCGGAAGCGGCCCACGGGAATCGTACGACTGAGACCTTCCGGCCTTCGGCTTTCGCTTCGTTTTCGGTGATGCCACACCAGGCGACTTCGGGGTCGGTGAAGACGACGGCGGGAATCGCGATGTTGTCGAACTCGGCCGGCTGACCGAGCAGTGTTTCGACCGCGACTTTCGCTTCGCGAGTGGCTTTGTGAGCCAGCATCGGTTCTCCAGCGACGTCGCCGATGGCGAGAATGTTTGGATCGGCAGTCCGCTGGTTTTTGTCAATGACGATGAAGCCCTTGTCATCGATCTCCACTTGGGTGTTCTCCAGCCCGCAGCCACGACTGTTCGGGCGGCGGCCGATCGAGATCAGCACACGGTCAAAAGTCTGAGGAGACTCAACGCCTTCGCCTTCGAGCTCAGCCACGATTCCTTTGGAGGTGGCTTTCAGGCTGGCGACTTTTGTCTTCAGGTGGATGGCTTTGAAAATGTTCTTCAGACGACCGGCGAGCGGCCGGACCAGGTCGCGGTCGGCACCGGGAAGGAGTCCGGCGAGCATCTCGACGACGGTCACTTCCGAGCCAAGCGCAGCGTAGACCGAGCCCATTTCCAGGCCGATGTAACCGCCGCCGACGACCAGTAGCTTCTTTGGCACGTCCGCCAGCGCGAGGGCTCCGGTCGAGTCCATCACGCGGTCATCGCCGATGTCGAAGAAGCCCGGCATGGCCGGTGTCGAGCCCGTCGCCACGATAGCGTGTTTGAATTTCAGTTCTTCGGCCGAACCATCTGGCTTTTTCAACTGAAGCGTGTTCGAGTCGATGAACTCGCCGCGGGCCTGGACGAGATTCACTCCGCGTGCTTTGCAGAGCTGCTCGATGCCGCCGGTCAGACTGCCGATGACGCTGTTCTTGAAGTCTCGCAGTTTTTCGAGGTCGATCTTCGGCTTCGTAAATGTGATGCCCCACTGCTCGGCCTCTTTCGCCTCATGGAGCAGCTTGGCCACGTGCAGCAGAGCCTTCGATGGAATGCAGCCTCGATGAAGACACACACCACCCGGCGAGGCTTCCTTGTTGACAAGGGTCACAGCCATCCCATGGTCGGCCGCATGAAATGCCGCGGGATACCCGCCCGGTCCACCACCGATTACGACGAGGTCAGTCGAAATTGCCATTGCTTAGCCCACAGGGTGCGTTTCGACGCACCGAATTGTTGTTATCTCGAAGCTGGCTTGAGAGCGATCAGCTCTGCACAGCCAAGTGAAAATAGTCGCTGAGCAGCTGCCCGATTCGCACGATGAATCGAGCCGCATCGGCTCCGTTGATCACCCGGTGGTCGTAGGACATCGACAGAGGCAGCATTATTCGCTCTTCGATTTCTCCGTCGTTGACTTTCAGTTCGGTCCGACCGCGGGACATGCCCAGGATCGCGACCTCCGGGTAGTTGACGATGGGAGTGAACGATGTCCCGCCGATGCCGCCAAGGTTGGTGATCGTGAAGCACGCTCCCTGCATTTCGCTGAGCTTTACGCCACCGTCACGGGCTCTTACTGCAACGTCAGCCAGTGCTGCCGCGATTTCCGTGATGCTCTTCTGATCGCAGTCCTGGATGACCGGCACGAGCAGTCCGTTTGGAGTATCCACGGCACAGCCAATGTGGAAGTACTTGCGGTAAACGAGCTCGTTGGTCTGCGGGTCGAGAGCCGCGTTGAACTTGGGAAATTCCTTCAGGCAGACGGCCGCCGCTTTCATCGCGAGAGCGGTCATCGTGACTTTTGGAGTTCCGGTCTTCTTCGCAATTTCGGCTGCCTGCTTGCGTGCCGCTTCGAGTTCCGTGATGTCGACGACGTCGTGTTGCGTGACGTGTGGAATCACGTTCCAGCACATGCTGAGATTTG
>JACLAC010005596.1_pt1 | contig 21023 bp, 14 predicted proteins | sample 8027881 | NCBI WGS metagenome assembly JACLAC01 (sample SAMN15725517, study PRJNA655200) | protist metagenome | isolation source: fluorescence activated cell sorting (FACS) single amplified genomes of... | place: Spain: Blaines Bay Microbial Observatory, Mediterranean Sea | collected 2016-01-19 | reverse complement strand
CGGAATAAGCTCCTGCAAAAACATCATGGAGTATTTTTTCATGGATTCGACATCCCAAAAAATCTCACGATAAAACCCGGAAGCATTTTCATGAACCAAGACCAGTATTAGAGCTTCTATCTTCTTATCTTTTATCAGTTGATCAACGACCCGGTTAATCGCACCGAACTGCTGTGCCCCTTTTCCCATGTGCAAATACGCAACCGGATAATCTTTATCTGTCTGACGATAACCGGGGGGAAGATAAATATCCATACCACGTTGATCTGCCAAAATATTACTGGTCATATATCGGGTTTCAATACCCCCACGATGGCTTTGATCAAGCACAGCAAAAGTAGCCGCTGACCAGTTGGGCATAGTCAACCAAGAAAAAAACTCACTCTCACCGCCCATGGTATCCTCAACCTCAATGGGATTAAGCGGGTCCAGGATTTTTTCTTCTAAATTTTTTATATATCTATACTTAAGTCGTGCATCTAATTCCAAGTAATAACTGGCGTAAAAGATATCTGTATCTTCTAGACGCTGCATCGGCCTTTCATCCCACAAACCAACATGGTCACCGCTCAGCGCCAAATCATCGGCATCCCCCTGATAGACAAAATGCACTAAGCCATCAGGTTCAATAATGGGGAAAGTTTTTGTCTCAGCCATATACTGGTTAACCAGTATGCTTTTTTCTTCTGGGTTGGCACTTTTTACCTTATTTATCCAATTCAGAAAATTAGATTGACTAGCGAGTGCCGAGCTCGATGAACTTGCAATACGCTTCCCCTTGTCCACTCCAATACAAGCAATCTGCCCATAACTCCGAGCATAAATCTTTCCATCATAAAAACTAGGATGTGTCCAAGCCAAATCATCAAATAATTTTAGCGCTGCATTTTCTTTGTAAGCCTGCGGATCGGTTGCCGCCACATGGATCCAGCCCTGCTTGGTCAAAATCACTAGATATTGACCGACTCCAATCATAAAACCATCTCCAGGAGCACGAGATTTCCAATTAATTTGTCCTGTATCAGTTGATATACAGGACAAAAACCTTCCACTATAAACATAAATCTGGTCACCATAGACCAACGGCAAACTATAAGACCTATTGACCCGAGAATTTTCCCATATTATATCAACGGCAGATGTACCATCCACTTCTTGTATGCCTAATAACTGCAAACCATTTTGCGCCGTCTGCACTAATATCTTGTCGGGGGAAATAATTAGTGGTGTAGTACTATCAATAAATCCACCATCTGCAGCATACTGCCATAAAATTTCTCCGGTTTTAGGATTCAAACAAAATAGTTCCTCGTCCCCTGCCGCAAGCACCACATCCCTACCATTTAAGAGACCACGAGTGGGTGACTGATAGCGCACCACATCATGGCCCCCTTGCCACAACTTCTCTCCGGTACGACTATCAAAACCAATGAGCAAGCCATTCTCTGCAAGCCCTGCCAGCACCACAAGCACCCCATCACAAAGCAAGGGTGAAGTCACGAATCCCCAATGGGGTGCCGGAGCATTAAACTCTTTTATCAGATCAACTTGCCAACGGAGGTCTCCCGTTGCCAAATCAAGAGCTACTAGATTAGCAAAAGGAGACAAACAGAAAACAACGTTCTGATCTATACTAGGTGTCGAGAGCGGCCCATCCTGCGAGTTACCATGGCCTTTGTATGTTGGGCCAAGCAGATACTGCCAAATTTTTTTCCCCGTTGTCGCATTAAGTGCCAAAACGTAATCAGACTGGTGATCAGAGTACATCGTCACCGCAATATTCTGGGCTATAGAAATACCCGAGTAGCCGCTTCCTAAATCAACTATCCAGTCTTTCTTTAAAGAAAATCCCCCTTCAGCAAAAACACCCCTTGCAGCAACTAGCCCATTTCTATCAGGTCCCATAAATGCAGGCCAACTCGATGGCTCATTAGCATTACTAATACTGACAAAAGGCCAAAAACAAAAAAACACAATGCAGCAGAGTTTATACATGATCATCTTTCTTTGCCAACATAAATTATCTGTAATACTAATACCATATACATTTACCAAAATTCTTCTATGTATTACAATTACCTCTGCCAAATAGCACCAATTTCCCTATGTTCCCTCCTGTCCCATTACCCCTCTGCCTAAGTTATTTATCAAATAACCTAAAGCATTTGCTAAAGACACCGATAGTAAAATATAATAATTAGCTTAAGTTGTTATAAAATAAGATATTAAGAAAAACAATGTGATAAAACTTGATAGTATTTACAACAACGTTATTTTTCTAGTTAATGATAGATAAATCAACCAACTAGCAAAGCAAAATATGGAACGTCTTAGACAAAATTTCTCAACACGTCAATTAAATATAAATTTTCCACTTAAACGCGAGTATTGGCGCTCTTATACACTTTTATGTATAGCCGTAAATTTGGTCTATCAGGATACGATGGGCATGTTAGACACGGGTTCCTATAGAGCTCGTTTAGAACGCCGTTCTATAGCAAATGACTCCTGCGATATTTTACAATCAGATGCCTTAATCCAGCAACAACAATTGTGTCAAATCTTCGAAGCGCTGCTGTTTTTGGGCATCCAACCCCTCGAGATCCGCCCATTCCTCGAGTCGATTCAGTTCGGCACTCAAACGGACGAACTCTTCTAGTGACAGTCGCTGCAACTCTCTCCCGGCCAATGTATGCTCTTCCAGATACGCCTCGTAATCAGCTTCCGTATCTTCAAGGAGAAATTCCTCCCCTAGCAGATTCTCAAGCACCCCAGAGAAATTCGGTAAATTTTTATCGGTTACATAGATACTAGCATTATCCTCAACATTGAGAAAACGATCTTTGATTTCGCCTGAACGACGTGATACTGAACTAGCCGATATAGCATAACGCTCAGCAATCACCTGTTGAGTCTGTTCATAGTAACACTCCAATTGCCCAATCGTATATTCGATCGCCGCCGCCCAAACCTCTATTTTGCCTACCTTAGGCGTACAGCATTCATAAAAATCACGCCATAACATACGCGCATTCAAAATTTGTGCATGGCCATACTTCCCTTCTTCCATATACTCCTGTACTACATCTTCAACCTGAGCCGCTTGTCCAGGTAGAGGAGAATCCCGCTCCGCATCCAACGACGGTATTAAAGGTGCTGGTCCTGCTGTAAAAACCAGTTTATCTACCATCCTATGAAAACGGCGATATGTTTCGGGCAAGGGACGGCAATACTTTATATTGGCCTGGAGAATACACTCAATCTGGCTCTTAAAACGTTCCTCATCTATGCATTCCAGAGGAATGCCAAGCTCTTTGGAATGCGCTATTGTATCAGCAAATTCCGTGTCTGTCAGCGCCGAACAAATAAAAAAATCCTTGGCAGCCCCTCCCCCAAAACGAAAATCAATAAGAAAAGAAACCGCCATTAAGCGCCCATCAGCATAACGCCAAGCCCCAAAAAGCTGTCCTCTAGGGGCTTCAGTTTCCGGCAAGGTCATCCATGCCTCAGTAAAAACCCCATCGTAGACTCCCGCAATCATGCCCAATGAGGGTACAAAACCTTTATCGTTGAGTCTTCCCAACGAGCGCATAGCCAAAGGGCGGATAGCCTCCGGTCCAAATTGGCTCAAGGTCCATAACATATCAGCAGCAATCGGAGTAGAATAATCAAGAATCGTCGCAACTAGAACACGCAGCATTGGCACCGCGTTCTTATGTCCCATAAAACGGCTAATACCATCAAAAAGTTCGTTCAGTACAAACGCCCGTTCGGACTCGTTAACTTGCTGAACCTGAAGTTCTATTTCATTGAGTATTTCTTGTATATCTTGGAAAGATTGGAGCGGCAACTCCTGCGCATCTACCGTAACACCAAGTGTATGCAGAACCATCGCTGCCTCAGTCCGTACGCGAGGCGATAGTTCTTGGCGGTATAGCAACTGCTGGAGATGCTGCACCACTAGCTCATCGTTAATTTCACACAGGGCCCAAGCAATATAAGTAGAATCCTCTTCGTCAGTTAGCTCGCTTAGGCGACGGCATAATTCGCGTGTCATTACTTCCTTGCCATAGCTATGTATTCCTTGGCCTAACAAAGCAGTCGCATCAATCAGATACGCTCTGCCCTGATTAAAGACGGTAGCCACTTCGTCCAATACCGTAGTAGCCCCTAGACGCCCCCTTATATCTACAACTTTTCCTTTGTCCATAATGCGCTTTAACACGTACCCTCCTAACAAGCTGGGGTTCCACTAATGAAATAAAAGCTTAAATTTTAAATTAACATCTATTATTTCATCACACTAATCCAAAATACCACGCTATGCCCAACGCCCAAACTTCTCAATCTCGACAACTGGTTCCAGCCGAACTGGCGGCTATTCTACTACAGACCATATACACATCATCACCGCAGGAAGATCAAGTTGTCAACCATTTGATCCTTAGCTTAGAGCACCGTACAGACACCATAAAAACCGAACTTGTATTCCTACGTGCTTTTGCAGTAGATATGGCCATAGCTACCGTCCTAGGCAATAATCAAGAACGCCATATTCTGCTGGATAGTCTTTATGTTCAATGGGCCTTGGCCACTGGCCAAGGCCACGGCGCAGCGCTGGAAACTTGGCATGACAGTCTTGCCTATTATCGGCAGTTAGTCAGTAACGCTGCGCCCAATACCACCGGGCTTGGATCCCAATTAGGCCAAGCTTATGCCCAACGGTGCCAAGTCCCCATAGACACCGCTACCGACCTGATCCTATTTGGTGCATCAATATTCCAAGCGCTTTTTACCGGTATTGTCGAGCTTCTCGAAGCAGCTAATGTACACTGGTCACCTGCCGATGCCGATGCCGATGCCGATGCCGAAAATCTATACTAGCGACTCCTCTTTACCGAAGCAACAACATTTTATACGCCTGATCGTAGCCCGGTGTCTTTAAACGATAAAAATACACTCCATTACCTACCTGACGCCCCATCTGGTTACGACCATCCCAAACAACTGTATAAATCCCAACCTTTTGCTCCTGTTCTTGCACTAACTGACGCACCAAACGGCCAAGGATATCGTACACCCTCATTTGCACCGGACCACTTTGAGCCAAACCATATTCAATCTGAGTAACCGGATTAAACGGATTCGGGAAATTATGTCCGAGGAAATGTTGTTGTGGGCGAACCCGAGACCCCACTAGATGACGCACAGCTACCACATCCGTACTACTACGTGCCACAAATACCTCAGTTGGCTCAAAATAGGCATTTGTAGCATCTTCAAGTAGCTTGAACTCAAGTGTGGCCAACAAACCCGTAGGATTGGATTTTATCCCTTTTTCCTCTGCTCTAGCTAAGCCATCAACTAGCACTAGACGCCCTGGATAATTTGCTAAGACATTGAATAGTGATACTTCACTAGTACCACCCAAAAATCCCCCTGCTGTTGCATGCTGAAAAGTTACCGCCTTAGGATCGTAATCTACTACTAATCCATAGGACCGTACATCTGCCAATTGTGTTGCCCGAATATGTACTTGTACCCGACGTCCCACTGAACGATCACCACCGGTTGCCGTCAGTGTAACCGTTGCCAGCGGATCGCTAACTTGAGTTCGAGCCCACCTTTTATTAGTACCAGTTAGCTGGCCAAAATTTTCAGCAAAAAGGAAAAAGTCGGGAAAATCAACCACACCACTACTATCCAGGTCAAATACCAAAATTTCCCCTGTAGCCAACAGCCCAAAAACCTCAGCGAATAAGAAAAAGTCATCAAAATTAACTTCCTGATCGCCATTAAAATCACCATCTATAAATTCATCGGCAATAAATTGTTGCACCGCCGAATACGCCCCACGCAGTTCCCCCTCTTCGGCGCGTACGCGCCAGTAATAACGTTCTCCCTTATCCAATCGACGACCAATCTGCCATGCGGTACACGCATGGCACCCCACTTCGGCAACACCCGTATTTTCTATCACATCCGAAACCGAAGCCGTCACATTACCAAAATCTTCCCGCGTTGACACCTGCAAGGTATAGCTTAATAGGGCTTCAGCCTGAAAGGGCACGGCATTGTCAAAAATAAACAATGGTGCCAGTGCTGCGCCTTGACGCCGCAGATTTCCCGGTGCGCGTGGAGCAGCAGCAAGTGTTGGTACAGTTTCTACCTTAGCGCTGAAAATGCTTTCGTTCGGTATGACGCTTCGATCAAGCGCCGTTATTACATATTGATAACCAATCTCATTCTCCACTCCCAAATCAGTATACGTCGTGGCGTTAACACGCGTTACCAATAACGTAAACTGCTCTTCTGTTAAGCGCCGTCGATACACATTATAGCCCGCTATATCCAATTCCTGATTGGCATCCCAGACCAGCTTGACCTGGCTTGCACCTGGGATCAAATGCACGTTCTGTGGTGGCTCCGGCACCTCCTGATCCTCTTCTATAAGAGTACTGAACGATAGCATCTCACTTTCCGCGCGGGGATTATTATCACGATCTATAGAACCCGCTACAAAGAAAAACGTCGTTCCTGGCTCGAGGTTAGTTAGCACCACTTCATGTTCAGTATTATCGTTAATATCACCCGTCAACTGATCTAGCGCTGCACCCTGTAATGGACGAGCTGCAGCCCGTAAACCACGACCAGCCAAAAGGGCACTAGCATCCTGTCCAAAACGCACAAACGAATCGGCTACCTTATCCGTTTGCCAGCGCACGATTGCAGTAGTACGTCCTGCCTGAAATTGCACATTACTCAATGCCGGCGGATTTAGATTAGGAACCTGGTCAGTAATAAAAGAATCCAGTTGACTTTCCGTCGGGCCATTAGAATGCAAATCACTCGATTTGATCTTAAAAAAATACTTTGTATTGGCGTTCAAATTAGCCAACGTAATGCGATGCCGACGCCCTGTACGGGGTCTGCTACGCACAAATTCCAGTTCCTTATCAAGCCCAAACTCCACCCGACCAGTAGCTTCTTCATCGGTGTTCCATTGAAAGGTAGCGCTGCTTTCATTCTTATGAATTAGACGCGGTTCCGATAAAATTACCGGAGCTTCAAGATCTAGTTCAGGATCGGTAGTAAATACAGCTTTAGCACTTAATGTTGCACCATTACCTACAGCATCAGTAGAGCCGACCTGATAAACATAATTTGTCGCTGCGGCTAGGTTACTCAGAACAACTTTGTGGTGCAATGTATTATTACCATTACCTACTGGAGTATCCAACGTCTGCCGCCCAAAACTGACCTCACTGGAAGAAGGTTCATCCGTCCGCCATTCTATTACCGCCGTGTCGCGTGAACGCGAACTCACCGTGGGCCCTGATAGGATTACCGGAAATTGAGTATCGGGAAAATTCGTCGTAATAAACTGGCCGAAGCCCCCAGGAGGCTGCCTAGTACGCGTATATTTAGGAGCACCGTCTCTAAAATCTTCAAAAGTTGTTATACCAGCAGCTGAAGTAAGTTCTACTTGAAAAAGATATTCGGTCCCTGGTTCCAAACCACCAATTGTGATGTCGTGTTCCTGCGAGAACCGTGGCGTCCCATCCGGATTTTTATCGATAAAATCGAAAACATTAGCCGGTACATCAGAAAAAATCTCAGGCGGCGCAAAAATCACACGAGCCGTTGTCTCGATATCGCTCACAAGCCGTACTACAGCGAGTTCATCACCCGCAATAACGCTTGGACCTTCGACAATCTGCGGTGCTAAAGTATCTCCGCTGGCAGGAGTATAAATACGCAGATCACGCGTCCACTGTTCATTACCGCGTGGGTCGGTATTCAGGGTGTCACCATCGGGAGTAACCAAACGGATACGATAGCGAAAACACGCATCGCCATCAGCTTCGGACTGTAAATTAGGTAGGGTAATACTATGGCCAATGAGTGCATCGGGAACACTCGCTTTCCAAGGATAGATCTGCTTATCTGGCGTATCTCGGGTTAAATCAGTCTGACAATCCGGACCGTATTCCAATAGTGCTGTAGAAATTTGGTTCGTATTGAACTTAATCACTCCATTACCCGAACTCAGGGTCTGCAAGGGGGGACCGAGTAAGCGCAGTGGCTGACGCGTAAGAGGCGTACGAAATGAACCAGTCTTAACCACCAAGGCTTCGTCTATATTAGACAACTTACCAGCCTGTACCAAGATCTCTGCATCAACAAGGAGAGACCGGATAACATATTCATAAGCACGCCCGGGTTCCAAGTCTGTAAAAACAACATTATGTACCTGTGAGCCTAATGAATTGAGACTGAGCTCCAAGGAATCCGTCTTTACATCATTCAGGTAAATAGTCAAACTGCTAGTGGCCGCTCGATTGGTAAACCACGAAGCGGTTGCCGACGTAGGCGTCACCTGTATATCTACATCATAGCCAATAATACGACGCCCATCCAACCCTGCCCGTGTTTGGAAACTACTTTTAACCAATGGACTAAACTTATCATTCAAACTCATAGAACGTAGGTGATACTCATAAACCGTATTTGCTTCGAGACCACTTAGCGCCATTATATGGCGACGGGTCATCAGTGTCCGCTGCGTAGTTTTTAACGATAGATCAAAACCGCGGTCCAGATTTTCAATCTGCGCCAGCCTTGCTAGCCCTAAAACATCCGCCACCACCTGAATAGCCGGGATAAAATCTGCTGCCTGATATGTAAAACCGACCTGCGTAAAGAAATACGCGATGCTCTCATCAGATGCGCTTAATGGATCAATCTCGGCCTCGATTAATAATTCAAGACCTCTAATTATGCTGCTATGCAAATCTCGCACATCAATGCCAGCCTGGTTCAACGCTTCTAGACTTTGCAAAACCAGTGGTCCAACATCTTCCTGTGCCAACAATGGGCTCAAAGCTAGCTGGAAGGTCGTATCCGCTCCCGCAGGCCGAAACCATAAGGTATCGCGATAACCAATAAATCGACTCTGCCATCGGATAATTACAGCTTTTTCCTGCCGTTCAATTTCAAAATTAAACAGCCGATTGGTCCATTTAGGTGTTTGCAGTGTCGCAACTGTAGTCTGCTTAGTTTCACCTTGCGCTAGAGAGGCGCCAAAAAAAATAAAAGATAGCCCCAATAACATCCCATAGAAAATACCCGAAAATGGCCGAAACATATGGCGTTACCCCTATCAGTGAGGACCACGATTATTAGATAATACCATTTAGCACATTAAATATTTTACACCAAACCCATTTCACAAACTTGCAAGAAATGAATTATTAACATAGAAGCATATAAATCAATGTACTATGCTATCTAGATAATTCAATAAATTTTTAGTTATTTATTAGATTAGAAAACCAAATTTTACATGCAATACTTACCATAAGTTATTGCTTTTATATTCTTTTTTAAAAAATATTTTTACTCGTTAATTGATCCATTGCCTAAGCTTAATCAACTTAAATTAAACTTGACTAATGAACATTAGTGCAGTATTTTAATTTAAAAGCACTATCTAATTATACCCCTTTCAAGGAGGAGAGCATGGCCCCTATCTCGCCCTTCGAACAACTAACCACAAGCTTGGAACACGCCCAAGACTGGTCCGCCCTAGCGCATATTCTGGAAAAAGTAGAAATCGCCTATCAGCAAGCGCATATCCTCCAAACTCAAGCCGAGTCTCTAGCCCTAGCTGCCGCTGTTCTGAGCCAAACCATAACCGCTCGAGATCCTCTAAAACGCTTAGCTGCTTAAATTCAACCTACTGCCACCATGCTCTAAGGAAGTTTAATCTATACCCAGGGCATGGCGGCAGCCTATTAACCAAGCTAAAACCATCTTTTCATCAATAATGGTAACGCTTAAGACACTCTATTCATCCAACAATGCATTAACAAAAGCATCATGTTCAAAAGGCTGCAAATCATCCAAGCCTTCACCAACACCAATTAGTTTTATTGGTACTCCTAGCTCACGTTGCAAAGAAAAAGCTAGTCCCCCTTTAGCAGTGCCATCTAATTTGGTTAAAGCCAAACCACTAAGAGGTGTAGAGCGGTTAAATTCACGTGCTTGAACCAAGGCATTCTGACCACTAGTAGCATCTAATACTAGCAAAGTTTCATGCGGTGCCTGCACATCATGTTTGCCCAACACACGTCGAATCTTCTTTAGCTCTTCCATCAAATTCACTTTATTATGCAAACGTCCAGCTGTATCTATTAGTAAAACATCTAATTTTCGAGCCACTGCAGCACTCATGGCATCAAATGCCACAGCAGCCGGGTCTGCACCTTGTTGCGAACGGATAATCTCTACTCCAGCACGCTCAGCCCATACTTCCAATTGAGGTACAGCAGCGGCACGGAAGGTATCACAAGCAGCCACCGCCACCGTGTGCCCTTTATCCACATAGCGTTTTGCTAACTTGCCCACCATAGTTGTCTTGCCAACCCCGTTAATCCCCACAACTAAAACGACAAAAGGTTTGGCCGGTAACGGTATTTCCAGCGCCAATCCTGCCAATCCCTTATCCTCTGTATTACCCAATTGTAACAAGGCTTCTTTAAGCGCAGGGACCACATCAACTTTGGCTAAACGATTATGTTTTTCACGCAACGCATCCACCACTTCCATAGCCACTTCAAGCCCCAAATCAGCCTGGATCAGAATAGCCTCTATTTCATCCAATGCCTCTTCTTCTAAGATTCCATTCCCACCTGTAATAGCGACAATCCTCGCCTGCAAAACTGACCGCGTCTTATCCAATCCCACCTTTAGGCGTTTTACTAGTCCACCCAGCATAATCTTCTCATTTCTGTTGCAGAATCCGGACGTTATGGTACGATCCGTATTATAACGTTAACTATTTATTTTATAAGACCTTCTTGGGTCGCTTAATCACTAATTATACTCCGCACTTTGTACATATCAATTCTCATACTACTTGTTTCAAGAAACTATTGATTAAGCAATCACCGTGTAATATAATAACGTAAGTAGACTAAAATGCACACCAAAGTACTCAAATAATTTATTCAGACCTTTTCTTATAAACTTAACTACCTATTTGTCATTTTTTTAATCAATATCCGATAATTCCTAATTGACTTTTACACTCAATAGTCCTAGGTTTTTTGTTCTTTTTACCTAGAAGGTGGCACCCATTATGCAGCAAAATGGCCTGTTTTCATTTTTTCAAAGCAACTTCCCTCCGGCGCAATCCACCCAACGCAGTAGACGCGACATCATCCAATTAATTTTAAGAAATGGCTATGACCGCTGATCATGCTCTCATGCGTCGCACTTTGCGCCTAGCAGCGAAAGGTCGAGGCCTAGTTAGCCCAGAGCCTTTAGAAGGTGCCCTTATAGTGCAACAAGATGATATTGTCGGCCAGGGTCATCGCTCCAAAGTTGGCGATTTAACCGCTGTCACACAAGCCCTGCAACAGGCTGGTTCACAAGCCCAGGGGGCCACGCTTTATAGTTCCTTAGAGCCTGCAGCTGAGCCCTTACTTAATGCTGGTGTGCACCGTGTAGTCTGTGCTCTCGAAGATCCAATTCCAACGAAATCCGGCCGTCAACTCAAAGCCCTACAGGCCGCAGGTATAAACGTCGAAAACGGCGTACTAACGCTGGAGGCAACGCGGCAAAACGCGGCATATCTTAAATATAAACGTACAGGATTGCCCTGGGTCATACTCAAATTGGCCCAAACACTAGATGGTCGTATTGCTACCCATTCTGGGGATTCACGTTGGATCACAGGAAAACGTGCTCGTACATATACCCACCGCTGGCGTTCCTGGGTAGATGCTATTATGGTCGGTGCCGGCACGGTCCTGGCCGACGATCCGCGTTTAACCGTGCGCCACGTCCAAGGACGTGATCCACGACCACTAATTGTTGACGGCCGTCTGCGCGTCTCTCCACAAGCGCAGGCCTTTACCCACCCCGAGGCCGTCCTGATTACTGATGTAGCACATCCCCAACAAACATTAGATCCCTTTCGAGACCATGGTATCCAACTCTGGCCGTTTAGCACCCATGACGCTACTATCAACCTGCATGAAGTCATCCAACGTGCAGCAAGTGAATCTATAACCAGTATCCTAATTGAAGGTGGGGGTCATCTAGCTGCTGCCGCTCTCAAAGCCCAGATCGTTGACCAAATCATGATCTTTATTGCACCGCGTATCTTGGGTGAGGGGATTGCCGCCATCGCCGATCTTCATATTATCAATATAGCCCAGTCTATCAACTTGCAAGATGTGCTTGTTCGGCGTCTGGGCGTTGACCTACTCTATACTGCCGAGGTGGTATACCCGTGTTCACCGGATTAGTCGAAGAAATAGGCCAAATACGTCGTATTCAGCCATCTAGTATGTTCCAACGGCTTGAAGTAAACGCCCAGCACATACTGGAAGATGCCCGTATAGGAGATAGTATTAATATCAATGGCGCATGCCAAACAATCGTAGATCTTGATAGCCATGGTTTTGCCGTAGAATCAGTCGCCGAAACATTAAAGCGGAGTACATTAGGTAAATTACATAGTGGTGATCCAGTCAATCTTGAACGTTCGCTACGCTTACAAGATCGACTAAGCGGTCATCTAGTAGCAGGTCATGTCGATGGTGTTGGCCGTATTCGCCAATTGGCTGAACACCACCAAGCCTGGCAACTAACAGTAGAAAACCCCAAAGAGTTAGCACGTTACATAGCCCCCAAAGGATCTATTGCTATTGATGGTATCAGCCTTACGGTAGTCGACGTAACGGCTGAGGGGTTTACGGCCTCGGTTATTCCACATACATTTGAACATACCAATCTCGCCCACCGCCGCCGCGGCGACTACGTAAACATAGAGGTAGACCTTATTGCCCGGTATGTGGAACGCCTAAGCCAAAGTAGCACTTCCACAGCCGGCCATATGACCCTAGAAAATCTGCGCCAAATGGGCTATTAGATAAATGCCAGATTTCAATACTATAGAAGAAATCATTGCAGAATTGCAGACTGGCCGCATGGTTGTTCTAGTAGATGAACGTCAGCAAGTCGATGGTACCGAAAGTGTGGGCGAAGGTGAATTGATCATGGCTGCCGAACTAGCTACTACCGAAGCCATTAATTTTGCCATGCGTCATACCGGCAACCCACCGGTCATCAGCGCCGCCAAGAAACGTTTAGAACTACTAGATCTCGACCAACCTATCCCTGGTGGTAATAGCCCACGTGGAGCAGCAATCATGGCTCCGGTAAATGCTGCTCAGGTCCAGGGCTCCGGCGTCTCGGCTCAGGATCGCGCCTTGACTGCGCGTCAATTAGCTAATAGTCGAAGTAATCCTAATGATTTTATCCAGCCTGGCCATATGACCTTATTGCAAGCACAGCCTGGCGGTGTGCTCAAACGCGCCGGTCATACCGAAGCAGCCGTTGACCTGGCGCGTCTGGCAGATTTCCAACCTGTTGCTTTGATGGCCCCCATTCTGGATAACCAGGGCGCCTTAGCTTCCACTTCTTATTTATTAGATTTTGCCCAACAACATAATTTTAAAATCGCTACTATTAAGGACTTGATCGCCTATCGGCGACACAATGAAAAACTTATCGAATTAGAAGCAACAACAACTATGCCTACGGTCTACGGCGAATTTGTAGTCTATGCTTATCGTAGCTTAGTAGACGGTAATCCTTATATCGCTCTAGCTATGGGTGATATAGCTAACGGCGATGCTACCCTGGTACGTATGCATTCAGGCTGCCTTACTGGGGATGCCCTAGGCTCTATGCTCTGTGATTGTGGTGAGCAATTGCATCGTTCTTGTGAGATGATTGCCCAAGAGGGACGTGGTGTAATCGTCTATATACAACATCATGAAGGACGTGGCATTGGTATTTTACACAAACTGAAAGCTTATGAATTACAACGCCAGGGGATGGACACTATTGAAGCCAACCATGCCCTTGGTCTGCCAACGGATGCACGCGATTACGGTATCGGCGCCCAGGTCCTACACGCCTTGGGACTGCGCCGAGTGCGTTTTCTGACCAATAATCCTCAAAAACGCGTTGGCCTAGAAGCATATGGCCTAACCGTGGTCGAACAAGTAGCCATCCAGGTTGCACCTAATCGTCATAATTTACAATACCTCCTTACCAAGCGGGACAAGATGGGCCACGTAACATTATTGAAAACAAGCGTGGAAAAGGAGTCGTTCGATCAAGGAGATGCAGAACATGCAGAAAGTACATAAAAGCCATGAAGGTGTTCTAAACGCCCAGGACAAGAAATTCGCTATTGTCGTAAGCCGGTTCAATAGCCTCATCACTAGCCGTCTGCTTGATGGTGCTTTGGACTGCTTGGCCCGGCATGGGGCCGACCTTACAGCTCATATTGAAGTTGCCTGGGTTCCTGGTTCCTTTGAGTTACCCCTCATCGCCAACAAGTTAGCCGCCACCGGCCGCTTTGATGTAGTTATTTGTCTGGGGGCAATTATTCGCAGTGCTACACCGCATTTTGATTTTGTCGCCAACGAGGCCGCTCGCGGCATTGCTCAAGCTAGCCTTGACAGTGGTATTCCGGTCACCTTTGGTGTTATCACCACCGACGATGTCGACCAAGCGCTTGAACGCGCCGGCACTACCGCTGGTAATCGTGGTTGGGATGCGGCGCTCAACGCCATTGAAATGGCCACTCTAACGGGAGCATTAAGCTGAACTAAATATGGCGCAGCTAAATTTCGTCGATGACGATCCTCTTGCCACTGATCCCAGCCTGCCAGATAATCGGCATGGGTCACGCCAACTAGCTTTACAAGCGCTCTACTGGGCAGCAGCAGCAGACGACCAACCGGCAATGGCAGTAGACCAATTGGCCCTGGAGGCAAAACTCTCGCCGCCAACGCACAATTTTGCCACCGACCTAGTAAACCTAGTAATCGAACATGAGGCCCCCCTCAGACAATTGATTATCCAGACCGCCAAAAACTGGAGTGAAAAACGTATTTCTCGCATAGACAGCATAATTTTACGCTTGGCGCTAGTTGAACTACTTTTCCGCGATGATATCCCCGTACGGGTTTCGATCCATGAGGCGGTTGAACTAGCAAAAACCTATAGTGGCGAAAAATCCTACTCCTTTATCAATGGAATTTTGGATACTATAGTACAACAAAAAGGCTTAACTGTATGAGATACAGATCAGCCCCTTCGCTAACACTGCGAAACCACTAATACCCACAACCCTCTTTAATAAGATGTCCATAAAAGAGTGATATTTCAGAAACTATATTGCCTACTAGCCAACTTGAATTAGATGTCTAAAGCTACTAGACTATCGCTTCGATTTAGGCAAGTAACCAGCTATTTATCGGCCGCATTACGAGTATTAATCAATGTGTTAGTTATACCCTAAGAGGTTAATCATGTTAGGTTCATTTATAAAAAAAATCTTCGGTTCACAATCCGAACGAGCCTTTAAAAAAGGTTTGACTGGTATCGAAGAAATCAATACACATGCCCAGGCTTTCCAGAGCCTAACACCCACAGCAATTCAAGAAAAGACAGCAGAATTTAAGTCTCTATTAGCCAAGCGTATTGGCGAACGAGCTACAACATACTTGCAGTTAGAAAAGCAATTACGTCAGGATCTAGAGCCCACAGAACGTGAGCAACTTAACGATCAACTTGACGCTTTAGATACTGAAATTCGCGATATTGAGAAAACCGTCCTAGACGAACTCATGCCGCAAGCCTTCGGCCTAGTAAAAGAAACATGTAGGCGCCTAGTAGGACAGTCCTGGAACCGGGATGGCGAACAAATCGAATGGGATATGATCCCCTACGATGTACAGCTCTATGGTGCCGTGGTACTGCATCAGGGCAAGATTGCTGAGATGGCTACAGGGGAAGGAAAAACCTTAGTAGCTACCATGCCATTATATCTTAACGCCCTCACCGGCCGTGGTGTCCACTTAATTACCCATAATAACCACCTAGCCAAACGCGATGCAATGTGGATGGGTAGCGTGTACAATTATTTAGGGCTTTCTGTTGGTGTCATCCAAGACGCGCGGCAAACAGGTGGCGCCGAAGCCTATGTGCTACCCAGTCCAACGGGCATACCAAGCGAATATATCTGGCAAGAGGCCTCACGCCAGGAAGGCTACGATGCCGATATCGTCTATGCTACCAAAGATCAGGTCGGTTTCGATTACCTCTACGACAATATGTCGCAGGGGCACGAGGATTTAATGCAGCGAGAATACAACTTTGCTATTATCGACGAAGCCGATAGCAATCTTATCGACGATGCCCGCACCCCGTTAATTATCTCTGGCCCCGTCCATGAATCAGACAATCGCTACGAGGAATTCAAGCCACTAGTACAAAAATTATTGCGTGCCCAATCCACCTTGATTAACAAAATTATTGCTGACTCAGAAAAGAAATTTCAGGCTACTAATGACGACGATGACTACAATACAGGGATAGATTTACTCAAAGCCTCGCGTGGTGCTCCAAAAAACAAACGGCTACAGAAAATACTACAGGAAGAAGGTATAAAACGGCTGATTAGCCGTGTTGAAGCCGACTATATGCGCGACAAGCGTCTAAGCGAAATCGACGAAGCACTCTATTTTGCTGTTGACGAAAAGAATCATACCATCGATTTAACCGAAAAAGGCCGTGATCTGCTCTCACCCGACGAACAAGCACTCTTTATACTACCTGATTTGAGTGCCGATATCGACGTCATACGCAAAAGCGAAGACCTCTCCCCCGATGACAAACGCGACCAAGAAGAGACCGCCTACCGCAATCATGCGCAAAAAAGCCAGGCTGTTCATAACATCAATCAGCTAATGAAAGCCTACAACCTGTTTGAAAAAGATGTCCAGTACATCGTCGATGATAATAATAAAGTAGTCATCATCGACGAAAGTACGGGCCGGCCACAGCCAGGACGGCGGTTTGCTGATGGCTTGCACCAAGCCCTAGAGGCAAAGGAAAGCGTCAAGGTTGAAAAAGAAACCCAGACCATTGCTCGCATTACCTTACAAAACCTCTTCCGTATGTACAAAAAAATGGGCGGCATGACCGGTACAGCCGAAACGGAAGCACATGAATTTTGGGAAATTTACAAGCTTGATGTAGTCGTTATTCCCACAAACCGCCCCATTCGACGCAATGATCAGGAAGATCAAATCTTCCGCACCAAACGCGAAAAATATAATGCCATCATTGAGGAAGTCGTTCGCTTAAACGAAAAAGGCCTACCCGTGTTGGTCGGTACGATAACGGTAGAAATATCGGAACTGTTGTCACGAATGTTAACACGGCAGGGTATTAAGCATCAATTACTCAACGGTCGTTATCTAGAAAAAGAAGCGCAGATCATTGCCGCCGCCGGACAATCCAATGCCGTCACCATCGCCACTAATATGGCCGGTCGTGGCACCGATATAAAACTGGCACCAGAGGTAGTACACCTCGATCGCACCCTGCTTAATGATGATAGCATAACTCTTGAATCAACCGTCAATAACCAACCCTTAGAACAATACCTGATCGATAACCCCTGTGGTTTACAAGTCATCGGCACCGAGCGCCATGAATCGCGGCGTATTGATCGTCAACTTCGCGGCCGCGCCGGTCGCCAGGGGGACCCGGGCTCATCCCGTTTTTTCCTCAGCTTGGAAGATGACCTGATGCGACTGTTTGGCTCTGAACGCATTGCCAAAGTAATGGACACGATGGGCGCTGAAGAAGGCGAGGTTATTGAACACTCAATGGTTACTAAATCTATCGAGCGCGCCCAAAAGAAAGTAGAAGGCCGCAACTTTGATATGCGTAAGCACCTACTCGAATATGACGATGTACTGAACCAACAACGTGAGGTAATCTATAACCGGCGTCACGATATATTAAGTCGTGAATCCATGCGAGATCAAGTATTAGAAATGATCTCCGAAACCATTGATAGCCAGCTAAGTATCCATATAGAAGAAAACAACCATCCCGAAGAATGGCATTGGGAAGATTTACAAGAAGACTTTGGTGGTCTGTTCTTTACAGCCTTACCCGTAGAGATGAAAGACCGTGCCAATATAGAATTCGAAGAATTACGGCAACTCCTGATCGAAACGGTCCAGACTTCCTATAGTCGCCGCGCCGAGATAATCGAAGAAGAAAATTACCGACCCGTAGAAAAAGCCTTAGTACTACATACCGTGGATCGCTGCTGGCAAGAACACCTCTATGAAATGGACGCTTTACAGGAAGGCATTGGCTTTGCCGGTGTAGCAGGCAAAAACCCATTGATCGAATACAAAAAAAGTGCTTTCGACATGTTTGAGTCCCTAGTAACCCATATTAACGAAGAAATTCTACGCAATCTTTTCAAGCTGCGTATTGAAATCGAGCCTCCTATACTAGAACCAAATCAAGGATCAGCTTCAAGTCGCTATCGTTCAATTCACCGAGAGTCTACCAATATGGGCTTTAGCGGCGGGCCGCGTCCAGCTCCCGGACAAGGTAATGCAATTCCGGGACAACCGGCACAACGTGATCCCCAATTGCGTCAATCCAGCAGTGCCGCCTCTGAAGAGACAGCAGCTAAAACACCTATACGAGCCGCACCTAAAGTAGGACGTAACGATCCTTGCCCTTGCGGTAGCGGCAAAAAATACAAAAGATGTCACGGTATGGGTAGCGCTTAAGCCTTTTTTTAATAAATTATAAGTGCATGATATCCATACGAAATAATGTTTGATAATTGTTATGGGTATCGTGCCTATTGGTAGCAATACCAGACCTCAATATCTAAGTAAAATCATAAAAACATTTTACGTCCTATAAAGGCGCATCAAAGCTTATGCAATTTTGGCATCTGGCATGTCTTGCTATGTATTGTGGTATCGTTATCGTCCTATCCATCTATGGGTACCATAGATTCCTAATGCTACGCTTATTCAACAAATTCCAAAAAATAGAGCCTACACCTAAAGATCATTTTACCCAATTACCGCTTATCACCATCCAGTTACCACTCTATAACGAATTTCACGTAGTAGAACGTTTATTGGAAGCCGTAGCCAAGCTCGATTATCCCACCGATCGCTTGCAAATCCAAGTTCTGGACGATTCCGATGATGAAACCGGTAAAATCGCTCAGCTCACCGTTGCTCGGCTCGCTAAACAGGGATTCGATATCACCTATTGTGCCCGCTACGTACGCTCGGGATTTAAAGCCGGAGCATTGGCAGCAGGCTTAGCAACAGCTAAGGGTGCATATATTCTTATCCTCGACGCCGATTTCTTGCCCCCACCGTCAATACTGCAGCAAGCAATCCACTATTTTACCGACTCTAAGGTAGGTATGGTGCAAATGCGCTGGGGCCATCTAAATCGTGATTATTCTCTACTTACCCAAATCCAATCTATTTTTTTAGATGGACATTTTGTCATTGAGCACACCGCCCGTAACCGTTCAGGCCGATTCTTCAATTTCAACGGCACCGCTGGGATCTGGCGCAAAGAAGCCATTCCTTCAGCAGGAGGCTGGCAGCACGATACCCTGACCGAAGACTTAGATCTTTCTTATAGAGCACAACTGGCCGGTTGGAAGTTTATTTATCTTCCCGAGATTGAGGTTCCCGCTGAAATCCCGGTAGAAATGAATGCATTTAAATCACAACAGCACCGCTGGACTAAGGGGTCCGTACAAGTCGCAAGAAAAATATTACCTCGAGTCTGGCGCTCTGCATATCCCTTAAAGGTTAAACTAGAAGCAACCTTCCATCTAACAGCTAATATCTGCTATGTGTTAATACTACTAATGGCTATTCTTACTCTACCTGTATTATATATTCGCACATTTTTAGGTTGGGAACGTATGTTAATCATAGACCTACCATTATTTTCAATGGCCACGGTCGCTATCTCTGGTTTTTATATCATATCCCAACGCGCCCTGTATACCAATTGGAAGGAAAAAATAAAATATTTACCCATCTTAATGGCCATTGGTATGGGCTTATGCATCAATAATACACGAGCTGTAATTGAAGGCTGGCTTGGTCACCAAAGCCCTTTCTTACGAACACCGAAGTATGGAGTTGTGGATCAAACCAATACTGGCGATCTTCAGCCTAAGCACAAGCAAAAGTACCGGGGGCACCGGACGTTATTAGTGTTCGGTGAACTTTTTATGGCAACGTACTTTGTATTTATTATCTACCAAGCATGGCGTACCGAACTCTACTTCGGTATTCCCTTTTTGATGCTCTTTCATGTCGGCTTTCTCTATACTGGTCTCACGTCTATCTTACAACCATGGCTCAACCATAACAGAATGCAACAACCGCTGTCCCCGCTAATCACCAAAACAACATTGCCGGCTAATACTAAAAATAAAAAAACCCCTGTCGTAAATGCTTAGACAGGGGGAACAATAATTCAACAAGCGTTTATCTAATTAGGCCATTTGAGCGGCATTTCGCTTTCTATCTTTTCACGTCCCCATAAAAGATCAATAGCTGCATTATAATGTTGACGCGTCATTTTTTGTAGATGTTTCATTCCAATAAGGACATTACCTCGCTCATTCTTTAGCTCCCTACCTGAATCAGCCGCCAGTTCTGTAGCAGTCTTAATTTCACGCACATATTTATCGTTAGATAAACGCAACTGGTTGTTATTTAATTCGACAATTTTTTCCATTTCAGTAAGGTATTCGGCTAACATAGCACGAGCCTTTTCGAGATCGGCACTGGTAATCTCAATAGATGGTTCGTTTAGACGTGTAATCTCATTAGCAATCTTCTGATTAAAACCATCCAAATTTTTTACCTTATCAACATAACTCTGCAACTCTAACGCATTTTCGTTGCCACCTCCACACCCTCCAAAGCCGATGACCAGCAAGAAAAGGATCATTTTTCGTAGCATAATGCCCTCCCAATAAAAGTAGTTAAACATCTGATTTTAGGCTAAAAAACGACTTAAAAATAGGCGAAAAAAATCATACTATCAGCACGCTTAAC
>JACLAC010008701.1_pt1 | contig 21030 bp, 6 predicted proteins | sample 8027881 | NCBI WGS metagenome assembly JACLAC01 (sample SAMN15725517, study PRJNA655200) | protist metagenome | isolation source: fluorescence activated cell sorting (FACS) single amplified genomes of... | place: Spain: Blaines Bay Microbial Observatory, Mediterranean Sea | collected 2016-01-19 | reverse complement strand
ACAATGGGTATCTTAGAGAATAGAGGAGATTGCCACATGTATAACAGTTTCTCCAGACCTTCAACACATTCGGGGTATGATATATATAATAATAATAATTAATCGTTCAGAAAGAGAAAGATAGAGTATTAGAGTGCAGACACATGTATTTAGAAAACTTATAATGCACCCCATTTAGTAAAAGATTTGCATTTTAATTATGTTCTTCTTATTAATTTGGATAAGAAATTACAACCGCCCATTAAATATATAATATATAGTATATATGACATCGGTTATTTTAATACGAAGCGTATTATCTAAAAGCTCTCTACTCTTCTACTCTCTCTATATATATTTTCTAACCAAGAACCTTCATTTTCATCCGTCATTTCTTTTTATTTTGACTGTATCTAAATAATTACTGTAATATAATAATATATAGTTTGAAAGAACAAAAAATCTAGTGAACATATACATGATATTTACAAAAATCAATACATAGATATCAACGTAAACCACATCAAACAGCATATTTCTGTTGAAAAAACGTATCAATGTCTGGCTTTTCTGTATCAAATACAACATATAAAAAAGAAAAAGGGGAAACAACAGAATGGGAAGATATATTAATTAAAAAAGGTATTATTGAGGAAAAAGAGGAGAATAGATTATTACGTGAAGAAAAAGAATTACAAAAATTAGTGGAAGAAGCAGTTGAAGAATTTGATCCATTGGAAAATAAAAATTTAAAACAAATAGATAAATTAGCAAATGAAAGCGAAGAGTATTCAGATGATCGTATTCTAGAAGAATATCGCAAAAAAAGGATCGAAGCATTGCAACAACAGAAAAAAAATGCTAAATTTGGCAATGGTGTAAAACATATAAAAAAATCTGATTTTGTACGTGAAGTAACAGATGCAAGTCAAAATAATTGGGTCGTATTGCACTTGTTTAAAGATCCACATGATGAATGCACCGTATTGAATAATTGTTTAAATGCATTATCAAACAAATTTCCAAACGTATCTTTCCTACGCATTGTATCGACTGAATGTGTTGAAAATTTTCCAGATAGAAATTTACCATGTTTAATTATGTATAATAAAGGAGAAATGCAACATCAAACAGTTGGATTAAGTTCGTTTGGTGGTATTCGTATGACACCAGATCATTTAGAATGGCGTCTAAGTTTATTAAATGTATTGGAAACGGAATTATTGGAAAATCCAATAACAAAAAAAGGATCACCAACATTACGAACAAATTTAAATCGAAATTATGTCGATCGTAGTGGAGGAAGAAATAAGCGATCACCACATAGCCCAAATAAAACAAAAAGTTTTACACGTCATGTTAAAGGTGGAATGTTATTGGACGGTAATAATGATAATTCAGGTGATGATTCAGATGATTATTAAAAAAAAAAAGAAACAGAAAAAGAACAAAAATATGTATAACAAGGTGTGCGTGTGTGTGTGTAATGAGATTAAAAATACTCTCACGCCCAAATAAGTGATATGGTAGAACGAAACAATTGAGGAGAGAGGGTGTTATTATTGAAAAAGAAAATTATTTTATACGATATTAATACTATGACACCATCATATTTGTATTTTCGTTCAAAATGTATATTTTTTAATTTCTTTAAATAATTACTTGTAATTTTAAATATTAATAAAAAGTACGCTTCGTAAAAATTTTATGCATATGTCAAAAGTAAAAATCTCTTATGATATTAGAATAAATATAGTACGTAGTACACAAATACTACCTTCTACTACGTTTTTCATATAATAAATGATCTAATTCTGCTAATTCTTCCTCTAAACGATTTATTTCCATTGTATTGCCTAAACTTTGTTTATTATTATTATTATTATTAGCATGATGAGCTGAAGCAGGTCTTCTACGACTATTTTTATTATGATTCTGTGTATTATTATATCTTGATCTACCAGTTGGTTCTTCATATGATCTTTGACGATGGTTACTATTACTATTATTATTGATCAAATCAAATCTTGCAGCTACTGCATCTGGATGACCATCTTCAAACCATTCTTGTGTAAAACCATATCTTCCTTCTGCTGCGTTGATGTTTATTCTATCATCAGAATGGATCTTATTTTGTTGACGAAAAACCGGAGCATGTTGTGGCATTACAACTTCTTCTTCCCAGGCCTGATTTCGTCGTCGTGATGAGTGGTTCATCACCACCGGTGCTGTATATGGTTTCTTAGTATTACTAGCAGCATTTGAAACGTAATTATTGGTATCAACCCTTGGTGCCACAGCACTAATATCACGTTTCATCGATCCTTTAGCTTGTTTAAAATGTATAGTTTTTGTTCTACGGATAGGTGCTGGTTTTGCTTGTATTTCTTTGCATTTTTCAATATGTCTCAAACCAGCACGTCGACTAAATATGCGGTTACAATGAGGACATTCCATTTTCTGTTGATTGATCCCACCACGTGTTGGATCACTAACTGATTTACGATTTGATGTAGATGATGATGCTTTTGTAGATTTTGGTCGTTGCTGCATTTTTTTAACTTGTTTTTCACGTTTAGCGTGTACAGTTGTAGCTGGTCTACGATTTTCAACATTGTTGGAATGGTTACTATTACTATTTGTAGTAGTAGTTGTTGTTGTTGTTGCTGATGCTGATGATGATCCAGTATTAGTAAATTCCGTCGATGACATTTCACTATTATTAGTACTATTACTACTACTACTACTTTGTTCCTTAGTAATAGACAATGGATTTTTAAATGCACCTGCACCTGCACCTGTTCCTGCTCCACGTCGTAATGTTCTTGGTTTTGCTTTAATATCATTGCATTTTGGAATATGCCTTTCTGCTGCTTTTTGATTGAAACGTCGGTTACAATGTGGGCATGGTACTAAACCATCACTTGCTTGTACCATTCCATCATCAGCAGGTAGACACATTTTACCTTTTGCTGCCATCATAGCCATTCTTAAACTATTTGATTGTTGCTTCCATTTTGGTTGTTTCTTTCTACTAATATTTGATGATGGTTTCTTTACAACTTTATCTTTATGTTGTTTTACAATTTTTTTACTATTTTTCTTTTTGCTTTGATGATTTGTTCTATCTCTTAAACTAGTTTGTTGTTCATTTGCAATAGCAATATCGTTATTATTACTACCTCGATGTATTCTTGGTGTTGCAATTTTTTTCACTTTTTTTTTCAATAAGTTTAATTTAGGTTTAACGGTTTCAACTGTTTTTGCTTCACCTCTATCATCATCGTCATCATTAATAATATTTCTGCTATCATTGCTCCTATTAAATTTAGTTTCATTTACTATTAAATCAGATGATTCATCTTCAAATTTATCTTGATAATAATCTTCCTCATCATCTTCGTTAGTACTATAACTTTCTCGAACAACTTTATTAGTAGTATTACTTTTCGTTTCAAACGAATTTGTTGTAAATAATGCTTCTTCATATATTGATTTTTCCTTATTTCTCTTTGCAGCTCCAAACTGATGATGACCAACAATATCATTGATGTTATTTTTCTCTTGTTGTTTTTCATATTCCTCTGGTAAACTCCAACGCGATTCGCGTGTAACACGGTTATAATAATATGTTCTACCTTTATGATCAATTGCTGTAGCCCATAACGCTTTTTTTGGTTGTTGTTGTTGTTGGGATGCCATTTCCATCATTATTAATTCTTGCACAAAAATGTTTTATTATTATTATTCTTTTCTTCTTTTTCTTCTATACTATTATCCAAAACAAAGAACTGTAAATATTAATTTATTAAGATAAATCACTGAAAAGAATGTAAATATTGAAAAAGTATATTATCTTGTGTACACAGACGACAGCAGCAACATTTGTATTATGTACTTCTATACAGTATATGTTTTTTCGCAACAAACAACAGAATTTTCCAAACCCACCCCCGATACTACCTGGTATTTACCTGCTAATATATGTTTCAAAATTATTAACTGAAATTAATCTTTAATCTCAACGTCTCGTTTAATGTACACGTTGATAGGGACATTTAAGTATAATACAATTGTATACTTAAACTGCACATAAATATCAGGTGCTGATGGGCTCGTTCAAGTTCTATGCCTTATTATAGGCTGTATTGCTGTATTAGCTTCCAGCTTTGCACACCTTTGGAAAAAATAAATAAAAAATATTAAAGCCCGTGGGATTCCATAGTGTGCTGACCAATTTAAGGCACTGCCAAGAACAATCATCAAATATTTCGGTCAAAAAAACAATGCTATTCTCTTGTTATTTTAACTTTTAAGCAAACATGTGCCTGCCCAGCCTGCCTTAAGCCGTAGGACTATGGAATCCCACGGGCTTTAATATCGTTAAAAATTTGCTCCAAAAAAATATGATGTGCATATATATTCTATAGTATATACATAAAAAACATAAAACTACAATGTGGATTACACATAGTACAAAGAAATAGATATTTACATGTGACTTGATAAATTGGTCAAGAAAAATACTGTGATCTTATAGAACCGATACTGGTATTGCATATATATATATATATATATCTACACGTACATTTACAAAAACCGTATGATGAAAAAAACAAGTAAAAAAATACCACCACCATCCAATGATACAAGAATCGGATTACCACAAAATGATAATACAAATAACAATGGTGATGAATTAGAAATACGAAAACAAACAAATAATGACGATGTGATTATACTTACATCGGCACGTTCAAACAATTCCATTTCTTCATCACGTTCAAATAAAAAAAGTGGTAGATATACAAATAGAAGTAATATTAGTGGAAATAATAATGATGACGATCAAAATATGAAAGAGGAAAATTGTCCAGAAATACCCGAAACAATAACAACACAAATGTTTCCACCAATACCATCTCCTAAAATAAATAGTAATAAAAATACAGCTCGTTCTATCTCATCCATTAAAAGTCATACTACTAGTAGTAATAGCAGCAACAACAACAATAACAGGAATGATAAAAACATATTAAATACAACTCGTAGCGATAGTACGGAAAGTATGAAGAGTTCTCGTTCATCATCAGCGAAGTGATTAGTATATTGAAAAGAACTATGCGCCCTGTACACGTGGAGTGGAAAACAGCACCATCACGAAAAATGAACCAAGAAAAATATAAGTTTGAAAGGACTGGACATATCAATTTGGTACTTATTTACGGGGAAAGTGGTTTAGATCGCAAACCCCTAGGTATAGAGCTCGTGAAACGCAAGCGTGGAGGTGCAATGGTTAAATCAATTAAGCCAGGTAGCCTGGCATTTAATCGTGGCGGTCTACGCAAAAGTATGGCATTATTAGAAATTAATGACGAAGATGTATCACATCTAGAGTTGAGTGAGATAATTCAAAAGCTAAAAAATGCTGCTTGGCCATTAAAAACAGTGTGGAAAAGTGCACCAAGTAGATCTATCTCGCCACATGCTAGGTGGCACTCAAGAAAAATGGCAATGGAAAAGGTACAAAATGAATGTATCGAGTCAATGCGTAGGGAGGAAGTAGAGCAAAGGATGATAGAAGAGGAAATATACAAGCGTGAATATGATTTAGTATATATGAAATTCCAAAATCTTAAACCTTTAATCGACGATGGAAGCTTGACGTTGGAAGAAGCCGTAGCAATGGCACATAAAAAAGGTAATGAAGAAGAAGAATCGGAGATTGAAAAGGAAGAAAATAAAGTTGAACGATATAGCGAGGAAAATATTCATGCGGCAATTCAATTAATACAAAAAAAAGTTTTGAAAGGAAAACCATTGCCAGAAGATGAAGAATCAAGAAATAAAATCAAAGAAGCGCTGCTTCAGAGAGATTATAGTGCAAAAGAAGTTGATGAAGTAATTGAACGATTAACTTTGTTGAACCCGGAAGAGTTATAAAAAAAAGAGTGTGGTTGCGTGATGTGCGGGGTTGAAAAAAATAAAAACTGCGGTTGTACGAATTATGGGAAGATTAAAATATAAAGAATTTTCAACAACGCACTATATTTAAATGAATATAGTAATACAAACGTACGAAGTACACACATGTTATTAAAATTAGTCAAAAAATTTAATACGCGGTCGAGGCAGTGAAAAATACGAACCAGTTTGTAATATATTACAAAAATAAATATGCTACATAGACACAGTAGTCCCAGTTGCAGCTGCTGTGATTGTAGCCAATTCATCCATTCTCTCTTGAACTTTACTGCCTGTTGTAAACCGTGATTTTATATCACCTAATGCATCTACCGCATCCCTTCCAGCTATTCCAACTGCGTATGCAGCTTTTTCAGATAGCTCCGTTGCCTTGAATCGATCTTCAATAGGCACATATCTTCGACTAGCTCTCAATTTCTCAGCTTCTTTTTCAGCCTTTCCTGGACTACATGTCATTCTTACTTTATGCTTCCGCTTTTTTTGTACAATCAAACGTTGTCCAATATACAGTTTGTATAGATCCTTAATATTATTCCATTCCTTTAATTTAGCAACAGTTGTTCCATATAATATTGCAATTTTTGATATATGCTCATTTGGAGCGATGATATGCAACTTTTCCTCATGCTGCGATTGCCCGTGGACACGAAATGGCCAACGACGCACCATGCCGTCGTTTGAAACAGACATTATGATTCGCTTATCAAAGTCAAGAGCAACGATCGGAGCTGCATGACCCCTCAATGTTTGTAAACATTTTCCAGATGAAATATCAAATGTCATAATAGCCATATCTCGACCACCAGTTATTATTTTAACAGCATCGAACTGCAAACACAATATAGAAGATTCATGTGCTTGAGTTTTCCATAATGATCGTCCATGTTTAATTGACCAGACCATCAATGTACCATTTGCAGCTCCACTAACAATTTCAGAAACAGCTAATTTTATTGCAGTTACGGGGGCTCCATGGCCCAACATACGCCTTTCACAAGAAATATGTCGAAAAGGATCATCTTTATGACCAAGAACTTTCCAAACACGGACTTCGTAATCGTTCCCTCCCGTAACAAATCGTTTTGGACCAACATGAATACATTTAGGTGCTCGTTTGTGCCCAGTCAACACAGCAGCAAGTTCAAACGTAACTGCGTTCCATACTCGCACCTCATTATCAGCGCTTCCAGATACAATTTTCACTGCGTCTGCATCTATAGCCCAAATAGTTGCTTTATGACCTGTGATTCTTTTTACATATTCTAGTTTTCCGAGTTCCCAAACAAATATTGCATTATCCATCGATCCACTATAAATACGATTTCCATAGAAGCACAAAGAGCTTATCATTTTCACATGCCCTGTAGGCTCTCCTATATGTGTCCCAAACTCATCGCCTTCTATAATGCGTTCACATGTTCCTTCCATATCATGTAAATGTATTCGTTTTCCAGCAGCAAATGCAAACTGTTCAATCCCACCAGTAACACCACCTAACACATCATGCCCACGTGCATTTACTGGGTTTAGACAACATGCCCTCATCAACTCCTTATCCATTGCATTTTTCATTATTTCACCATTTTCTGTATCAAATTCTAAATATAATTCATTTAAATCATCCTGTTGATTTGATTTACGAATATCAAACCTATGTCTTTCCTTTTTAAACTCCTCAATTTTCCCTTCAAACGTCTTAATATAATCAGCTAAAGAGGTTCTCAACTCACGAACGTTAAATCGTTGAAATGCACCATGTACAGAATCGGAATCCATAAATGTCGACTCACTATTTTTTGCATCTTCTAACTGATCACGCATATGTTGCAGAAATTTTTCCGCATTTACTCTGTCTTTATCAATTTTTATCGCTTCATCCTCTATCTCCTTAATTTTTTGTATTTTCTCTTTGATCTGTCTTCTTATTCGTGGGACACATGGTGTACAAACTTCGATGTAAAATGGATCTGTGCTGTCTGCAGTTGCACTAGATAGCTTCTTCTGCAATTCGCTTAATTCATGATTTAAACGATCACGATCCTGTTTACCTCTAAACTCAATACGATCCGCCATTTGCGTATTTAATCGAATACCGTCTAGATCATTTAACGCCTTGAAGACATCTGCTTTTAAACGGTAACAACGGCCTTCACTCATATTGTCCTGCATCATGGAATACAAACGTAATGAACGATCTATATAACGCAATGCAGTACGATGTTGCATTTGCGATTCAAAAGCTCTCCCCATACCATAGTAAGCAGCTGCAAGGGTTTTTGTAGATCTGGCTTCTCGGGATAGCTGTATAGCCCTATCGAATGTTACTTGTGCTTTCTCTGGGACTTGCATATCTGTATAAACTTCACCCATGGCACTCCATGTTTTTGCCATCATTAAAATATTTCCTTTTGCTTTCATTTCATCAGAAAACCTCGTAAAATGATAAATAGCTTTTTCGAAATCACCTGTTTTTGCGTAGCTGCCACCGATGTTGTAATCTGCTAATTCAAGCGAAGTTAACGAATTTGCAACTTCATCATCATTTTCTGATTTATATTTCTTGAAAAATTCCTTGCCTTCCTCTGCCGCACGCCTTTGCGCCGCGGTCATTTTGGCATCATCTAAACCAGTTTGTGATTTAGAAACTTTATCTAAGATCAATGCAGTTTCATTTTCAAGTTGATGGCGAAATTCAGTTACTTTTTTCAAACTTTGAGTGCCAACACCACCAACAACGGCTTTGCTTTCATCTAAAACCTTTTGTAGCTGGTTATTTACATCTATCCAGTGTTGAAATGCGCCATGTAACTCACTGTTTAATATACGTTGGATAAATTTACCAACAATCAAACGATCATCCCTACGTTTTTCAACGTATTCAATCCATCTGTAGTAGAAATTTTTTAAGCCAGTATTTGACCATTCTTGCATATGTTTTTGTGCTGCACGTTGTCTGGCAGCTTCTTTTTTAAATGCTAAAAATGCAGCTTCTCTATCTTTCAATTTATCTTCAAGCTGTTCTTGCTTTATCAGCACTTCAACTGCTTCTTTTTCCAGCCTAATCATGTCTTCTTTCCCATCTGCTATATCTTTCAAACGCGCACTTAATTCTCCCACGAGCACAGATACCAGACCTGTTGTTAAAAATCTTTGTGGTTTGTAATGCATAACACTGCAATCCATATACTTCCCGCGGAATAGACTTGCACGGTCTAATTCCGGCTGTACTTCATTGACACGTTTTGCCCAAAGTTTAATATTGTAAAAAATTTCTGCCCTTTCTGCGATGATATCAGACCGTTTATCCATCTGTACCTGTACCAATTTTTGCAGTTGTTTTATTCGCACATGAAAATGTCTCTCACGTACTTTTTGCATTCGTTCCATTCTCGCCTTCGCCAACTCTCTTTGAGCCCTTAACTTGGATCGGCCATCCATTTTCTTTTTCTTCTTCTGTGTCAAAAATCCATATACATCATCATCTCCTTCTTCGTCATTATTTATATTTTCATTGTCTTCTTTGCTTCTTCCTTCTTTGCTATCTTTCGTTTCTTCTTTTTCTTCTTCACTATCACCTCCATACTTTTCTTTGTGTGCTGCTTCCAGCTCAGCCAATGATGGACCTTCTATATCAGCAATAGCTTTTCTCAGCTTTTCATCTCTAGCCCTCTGCCTTGCAGCTTCTTCATCCTCTTCCTGTTCAGCGATTTTTAATTTTCCTTCCAAAATTTTTATAAAATTCTGTTTCTCAAAACGTTGCATGAAACCTTGGTGCAGATTTGATTCTATAAATCTACCTTTTACATTTTTTACTCTTTCTAATTCTTGCTTGAATACCTGAGATGACTTAGGGGGTTTGGTTTGCACTGACATAATTTCGTGACTGGGTGGACTTCTAATTTTAAATTTGTTATAAGCATAAACAACAATTACTTTGACAACGTCTAATCCACGCAAATTTTCGATAACGTAGCGCGTTTCAGGACTTTCCAACATCACTTTTTCCCTTACATCAACCATCCCTGGTTCTTTCTTTTTGCTTAATTCTGTTTGTTTTTGATACGTGTAGTGTATTTCATAATGAAAATTTTCTATTCCCCCAGAACCACCTGAAAACAATGGCGCTTCCCATACAAGCTCAATGGTTGATGATGTGATCTCTTTTACTTGGAGAAACAGAGGCTTTGTGGGTGCTAGCGGCAACTTAGTTTCCACGGATTCAATTACATTACTTGGCGGACTATAACCAACTCTACTTTTTGAATGTACTGTTATATTTGCAAACTCTAGATCTGCTTCTAAATTTCGTATGGTATAACCACGATGCATAATTGGATCTTTTAAACACCATGTTGATGTCCAAATCGGGGGCAACACTTCATATTCTCTTAGCATTTTTTTTCCTACTTTTTTTTTATGACATAATTGCCACCGTATCTCATATCCTTCGATGGCAGCCCCCCCATCAAAAATTGGTGGTACCCAAGAAAATGTAATTGTTTCGCAGGTTGTACCTACGACCCTTACATTCAAAGGGGGCTGTGGTGGCAAAGCTGTATCCATTTCTTCTGCCGTTGTTTCAGTTGCATTTTCTGCATATAAAACCACACGTTCCTGACTTCTAAATTGACATATTTTTTGATGTGCTGGCATCGTTTTAAGGAGAATATTTTTATTACAATATTTACATTTTGTGGAGTGTTTTACTACCACATCTTCCACATTTTCTTCATCATCGACATTGTCATCTTCCATCGCTTTGCCAGCTAAAGCTTTCCTTTGCTCTTCTAATCGTACACCAACTGGTACATAGCTTACCCTGTCGTCTTTTAACTCTTTTTCAACTTTTTCTAATGTAGTTAAATTAGCTCTAATTGGTTTACCTATTTTGTCTTTAATATCAGTAATTCTGCGTGCTGCCAAATCTAACAAAAATCGACTATTTCGCAGTCGTTCCCCAGAACCTTTATATGATACTTCCATTGATCTTAAATCCCTATCAAGTAACCATTGCCTATCGGCACCATCCAAAAATTTTTCCATACGTTTCGAAAATTTATTTATGCTTCGCTTTGTTGCATTTTCATTTTTTCTAACCCTTTCTTTATATTTCTTGACAATTGCTAGCTGTTTCTTTTTCCCTAATATAGCTTTTTTTGCTGCTGCTACTAATGCATCACTACGTTCTTGTTGCTTATGCTGTTCAACACGTTTACGTATTTCTTTGATTCTCCAATTTACATCGGAGACATCCTCGGGATTAACCTCCTCCATTTTAGATACAAAGTCAAACCACTCGTTTACTCCAATTTGTTGAATATATTGAAATAGTTTATTATATATTTACAGTATTAGTGATTGTATGATTGTATTTATTATATTACTTTAATACTATTATTTTTAATAAATATAATAATAGCAACAACATTATTATTATTATTTACACAACAATCTGGTTATTATACTAATATATCATCATCGTACCGTTATATTATTATATTTTTTTAATTTTATTCGTCGTCGTCGTGTGTTGCTTCGTGTAGTTTTTATATCTTAAGGAACCAATAAAGTACTATTTCATTTTTTGTTGTATTATAGACGACTAATACGAGCCACTAACAGAAGTTTCTGTAGCTGCGTTTCTTTTTTTTCAAGTACGCAGGGAATATTCCTTAAATGGTAATAGGTAATAAATGATTATTATGATGTGATGATATTTATTATTATTATTATTATAGTGCTATAATAAATTTTGCATAATTTCTATTAATTATTAAATAAGTGCAACATTGGATGATGTACAAAAACATAAAGTAAACATCACAGATAAATCAAAGCGACATCATTTCATGCCATAGCAATAGAGTAGCTATCGTTTCTCATCAGTCTGTAAAAAAAAAATGTCATCAAATGTACCGTTAGCACTGTTTGAACCAGATGTGTACAATAGCTCTAAGGGTACATGGTCTTCGAAGCAGCCAATTAAAGGCTCGAAACAAAAGAAAAAAAAAATATTGAGATTGGCAGAAACACTAAACAATGATAAACCAAAAAATATGTCTAAATTACGTTTTAAAAGCAGCAAACTAGGTGGAATTAAGCCACAAAAATCTGATTTTATTATAACACCTTCGATGCACAGAACTAATTTCATTACTAAAAGTAAAGGTAAGACAGTTGCTTTTAATTATGCAGGTTTAGCACAAGAAAGGGTATATCAAACTGTAGAACCAATAGTTAAAGCTACTGAAATACCAAACGATGATTTTTTCCCACCATTCACACCGGGATCTTTAAATATTTTACCATCTCGTGGATTAACCGCTACATCAGCTTCATCGTACCGCCAACATTCTACGCGCGGATCCTTAGTCTATGAAACAAATCTTGGAAATAACGTTACAACAGGTGCAAATGTTCAGTTGAACCGACCAAAACAAACTGCATTAGATGCTTTGTTTAGGGATGACGTCAGTGAATCAATGTTACATAGTAGAGAAAAGGATCCATTCGATGTATCTATTGAAATAAATTTTTCTGAATATATGCATAACAAAAGTTTGAGGCGAAATGCAATGACTAGTAGTACAGTTGACTCATCATCGGCCCTATCATCTTCATGGAATAATGATAGTCGTTACGGTGGTGATTTTAACTCTAGACAAAGTGATGTAACAAGATTAAATACGGCAACCATGAATGGTGATGAGGAATTTGTAAATAGTGACGAAGATGATTTTAACGAAACATTAGATGAACGCGACATAATGTCTTTATCCATAAATACAATAAAAGAAAAAAATAAAAAGATGAAAAATTTTAAGCATATGAGCAAAAGTGTAACTAATATTAAGCAAAATAAACATGAAAAAGAAATAGAAAGAGAAACTGCTATAAATGAAGAACGTGAGCGGAAATTGATGTCGAAGGAAGAGTGGCAATCTATAATGTACGATAATATAGCCGCAAGTACTAACAATTCGTGGAGAACGATAAAAATTTTTGTGTCTTCTACATTTAATGACATGCATGGCGAAAGGGACGTGATAAATAAGGAAGTTATACCGGATTTAAATGAATTATTACGATGTCAACGCATTAAAGTTGTTGCCATCGACTTACGTTGGGGCTTGACTAGAGAGGATACATCGGACACAGGACTTGGAGCACTGGAACATTGTCTACATGAAATAGATTCAACGAGGCCATTTTTTGTTATGCTTGTTGGTGAAAGATATGGTTGGATCCCGAAAAAATATCGTGTATCTAATCAAAAGAAATTTAATTGGATAAAAACGCACTCTCCAGGAAACTCTATTACTGCTATGGAAGCATATCATGCCTTTTTAAACAATCCTCACAAACCTATCCATGCGTTTTGCTACAAACGTGATTCAAATTTCATACAGAAGATTAGAAATAAAAAAGAAAGGGCTGTCTTTGAGTTCGACTATCCACGTCGAGAAAAAGTGAAAAAAATGCGAGAAAAGCTTTTAAATGATATTAAAGCACATCCATATTGTAAATGTAGACATTATAGAGGACATTACGGCGGAACTGATCGATATGGAAGGCCATATATAGCTGGATTGCAAAAAACATTTGGAATGCCTCTATTAAAAGATTTGTATCGTGCAATTCAATTTCATTTCCCCAAAGCAATGCATATAGGTAGAATGTCAAAGACTCTAAATTTAAGCCCAACCGGAGATCGCCATAGCAGTAATGTCAGTATAAACCAAAGCGATTCGTTTCAAATAAAACAGGAAATGTCATTTGACGATGTTTCCTGTGGACATGTGCACAAAAAATTTATCGATTACCGGGTAATGTTAATGATTAAAAGACCATTATATTTAAAACAAATGCATGAATTTTTGAATGCTAACATAGAAATGGGAGACAATGAAAAAAATGTATTATTGTTGACCGGTGAACCTGGCTGTGGAAAGACCAGCCTGGTCTGTTCTTTCGTAGATGACTGTGCAAAAAATCATCGCGATAATGTTATCGTCGTGTCTTATCTTGTTGGTGGCGGTCCAAATTCGAATGATGAGGAGGGTATGCTAAGAGTTATTGGCGAAAAGCTAATTGCGTTGTTCCACTTGTCGCTTGATTTAGATATTAAATATGCCAACATTTTGCACTGGTTTTCAAAAGTGGTTACAGCTGCAGGCGAAAAAGCCGTTGCACAAGACAAACTTATTTTAATAGCAATTGACGGAATTGACCAGATAGACACAACATTACAATCAGATTCATATCAATGGATACCAAAGAGTATAGTGAAAGGATGTATATTTTTGGTCTCGTGCACTACAAATAATAGAATTTCCCATTTATCAAATGAAAGCGAACGTCATTTAAATCTAGCCGTTAAAGGATTAACTGTTGAGCAACAAAAAAAGATGATAGAGCAAATATTATTATCATCTCACAAGAAACTAACAGATGCACAATACAATCTTATAGTGGAAAAACAAGATGCTGTTAATCCATTATATTTACAAATACTTTGTGAAGAATTAATATTGGGAGGTCAATATGGTATAGATGGTAGTGTGTTGGATAGCATGATTTCCAACTTTCCCGATACTTTAGAAGAATTGCTTTCTTGTGTATTGAATCGAATCGAGGAAGATATGCACGACCATTGTTCCCAAATTTCGTTGCTTTCACCAAGCAAATCAGATTTTACTGGTGCTTTGATGGTAGAAAGAGCAATGTGTTTTTTGGCATGTTCCAGACAAGGATTGGAGGAACTGGCATTGCAAAAATTGATACACCCCGGATGGGAATTTGGAAACAAATTACCAGAAGTTTTGTGGTCAAGATTACATCGTTCATTAGCAGTTTATTTGCAACCAAGAGGATTTCAAAGAGGTTCTAATAAATTAAAATTTTATCGCCGGGAGCTTATACCAGCGATTAAAAAGAAATATTTGCAGAATTCTACAAAATTGCATATCATTCACAAAGACTCATGCCGATTTTTAACAATAAAATATAAAGAAGCACTTCGTGAAGGTGGAAGCAATAGATTTAATTATGAGCACATGGCAGCAAATTCGTCTAAACGTTCTCTCCATTTTGAACATGAAAATGTTGAAGATATATTAGATATCATCTACCACCAAATTCACGCAATAGATATCAAGGGCTTAAGGAGCACGTTAGGGAATTTGCAGTTTATTGAAAAGTGTTTCATCTCAGCTGCTATGTTTAAAGATGAAGGCATAATAGCATCTTTACTGCAATTTTACAGGACAGCATATTGTACCATTTCAACAGCTTTACCTGCAATGCGTGCCGAGTTATTAATACAAGCAAATACAAATCTGCATGATATAAAATGGTGGTTTGAACAAATGTGGTGGTTTTTAGCAACTCATCATTATCAAATTTTGAGGAGCCCTTTATTGTTATACCAATTTGCACTTAATTTTGTTTCTGATAGCGCTCCAGAAAAAATGTCTAGACTAAAGTCATCGGAAAAATATTTTTTTCATGAAGACTGGTTATGGGTTATGAGGAGAGATACTCATAATATATGGAATGCTGAGCATGTGAAAATAGACATTAAATATGAACTACCGGTGCTGATAGTAGGCAAAAACGAAATTGTTTTTTCTGCATCTGATGGAGGCTTACAAACATGTTTTGTAAGTACTTTTGGAAAAAGCGATGAAAAGAAAAGTAATCTACAAGATTTTTTTAATGGTGAAAAAAGCAAGATACAACTTGGGGAAAGTAATAAAATGATTATATCATCTATTGAACTGTCGAATGACAAGCAAATTATTGTCACTAGAACATCTGATGGATACTTGTCTATATGGAGTAACAAAAAAAAAATATGTTTATTTAGTACTAAGGCTGTTTTTCCCACTTCAAAATCGTCTGAATTCAAAATTATTAATCCTCCTGCTAACAACGAGGCTAAAAATGATGCAGAGACTTACGAATATATCATTACAAGTGTAAGTGACAACCGAACATCAATTTTCTTTTGGAAAGTGAAATTCAATGAACATTATTTGCAGCATTATTACTCATTACAAGAAAATAATGTCATAGTTGATGCAGATAACATAAAAATGTACTTAGCAGAAACTCTTCCAATCCCAGCAAATACCGAAGTCTTAAGTTTAAATGCGTTAAATGATGGAAATGACATATATGTAATATTAGCGTCATTGAATGTTGACGATTCCATTCTGTTCCATATTCAATCCGACGAAGACAATTTAAACATAAATATGATGGACAAAACTGATAGCGATGATAATAATAATAATAATAATAATGAAGGAAAAGCGGAAAAAATTCATAGAATATTACAAAAGAACAAAGGCCTCGTATGCGTTGCAAATTTAGAAGAAAAAAATATTGTTGCAACTGGCACTTTATATGGCAAATTAAATATCCAGAAAATGGATGATGAGCATATATATCAGCACAATGTTGGGGGTTGTATCCTTGCTTTATCATGGCATAATTCGAAAGCATTAGAAGTGCCAATTTTAATCTGCGCAAATCAGCAAAAAGGTATCATCATATGGCAATATGCATCAGATACACACCAACTTATCAAAGTATCCTGTATTACAAGCAGATATATGCGTAATTTTTCAAATTCGTTTTCTATTACAGATCAATTTATTGTAACAACATTTGGAAATGATTATAAACATGGATACTTGTATTTATGGGATTTAGATAAATTACCCAATCTCTCCCTTGCAAGGAAGCGGCATGCAGATATAGAAACCAAAGGGATGAAAGAAAATGACGATAATAGCATTGATGCATACACAGACGACGGAAAAAATTTGATCTTTTTATCTTCCATCTCAAAATATAAAGAAATCATAGTTTCTTGTTGCATTTCTGCTCATGGTGTAAATGCCGCAACGTTAGATGGAAAAGGCGATATACATATATGGAATACTATGTCAAATCAATTATTAGATCGTCTGAAGTGCCAAGATGCTACAAAAATTGGAATGAGCATGAACGGACATTACGTAGTTGCAATTACAACAGGTGGAGCTGTTTTCTTATGGGAACTAATTGGAAATTACATCGAACATGGGGCAATCGGCCAACTCGGTAATAATAAAACAGTGACAGCTATTGCATTTATGGAAAGCATCAAACGATTAAGTATTGGAGATAGTGACGGACACATTCATTTACTTGATCTTGCTATGAAACGCAAAATAAATATTATACAATCATTACTAACTGATGGGATCAAAAAAGAAGATGCACTGAAATCCTGGATGCACGAAGGTTCCGAAATTCGTGACATAAAATTTTACAGTAAATCTCGCATTAAGGATAAAAATATCTTAGCATCAATCGAAACGCCACAAAGTGGATATGTAAGTGACAATGGCAGCGGGTATGGCAGTGATAATGGCAGTGGATATGGTAGCAGTGACGATAATGAAGGAATTGGTTCTGAAAATGATGATGAGGAACCTAAAAAATACGATATTAAGGAACATTTCGTCCTAGCATCGTTGTCAACCGATGGATCCATTAAATTGTGGTCGCTAACCAGTTTCAATATTTTATTTGATCAAAAAGCTTTATTCTTCAAAAGCTACATGAAACAATTCATGAACAAAGCAATGTGCCAATCTTTCTTATTTGCAGACAGTTTTAAACGCATATTTTTCAAGCAAACGAAAAAATATATATTTGAAGGACTAATAGCAGTAGATACAATTTCTGCTGAAAACAATGCATTGGAGGAAAAATTACAATGGTTTCAATTGAAATCGATGCCAATGACTGGTTTACTGAACGGTGCAACGGTTACATGCTTAGAGGTTGGATTTAAAGAAACATACATTGCAGCTGGTTTTGATGACGGGACTGTAAATTTTTATTCCATGACATCAAAAAAACATACCGCATCCTTCGTTTGCAATGCTAGTGTTGCATCTATATGTTTACCAACAGCTATTTCATCCGGTTATTTCATAGTAACAGATGTATCTGGACAAGTTTATCCTCTTCATATTAATGTTACGTTAGCCAGAGAGAAACGTGTTTCGATTAAAGCAACTCAAGCATTCAAAAACATTAGAACTTTACTGAAATTGAGAAAAGGCAACAAAGCTTTAGAAGACAAAAATAAATCCAGTTCGACAAAAAAGAAAACTACAAAGACGAAATTTACCAGCAAATCGATACACGATTTCTTTAAAGGTGGAAGATCATATCATGTGACAAAAAAAACAATAAAAAAAAAGAATAATAAAGAAATTGCAGACAAAAAGCACAATGAAAACAAAGAAGAAATTGATAAGCCATCATCACTCGTAGAGAGACAAGATGTTATGTTTAAACACAATGTTAAACTTGTTGCATCCTTACCAATACATTGGGTACCTATGTTTGATACATTTGAATTATTTTCCAAAGAATTTTTGAATCATGGTAAGCATTCAATGGATAAAAGTGATATATTCAATTTTGTAAATATATGCGGAGATAGCAATAATTTATTGCCAGTACTTTCAAATCGTCTCGAAAAATTAATAGAAAACGGTTTAGTTGAAGCTACAAGCGATCATTCTTATATTATATGCGATGGTATAGCAAAGAACAAGTTGAACAAGATGCTTGGAAAGTCTATTGATAAATTAAAATTAGCAATAAGCAAAACAGAACATCAAATAGATCTTGAAGGAAGGATAAAAGGACCAGAATTAATAGCAGTTGTCTCCATTGAAGGAATTGCAAAGAAAAGTCCAATACGAATTATTCATGATAAAAAAATTAAAGATATTAAAACATTTACAAAAGTAAATGAAATTGATGACTATGTTGATAAAATTATCAGTGTCATAGGTTGTAGAAGATGGGGTTCAAGATTGCATGCAGTGCAAACCATTTGCGATAATTTAAAATATAATTCCCAAAAACCCTCAAATGGTATATGCATAGTAATAAGTGGTGATCGTGAAGATTTAGAAAATCTTCATTTAATGATGAAATTGAAAGTTCCCATCATCGCAATTGTTGGTACTGGTGGTATCGCCGATGCTATCTTTGCTCATCGTGAAAAATCAAAAAGTAAATATTTTGGTTGGAAAAGATTACAAAATCGATTAATTAAAGAGAAATCATGGTTATCTCCATTGGAGTTTGCATCTTCTAATAGTAATGTCTTAAAAAATGAAGAATTATTAATTGAGCAATGCGGAAATTATAATAATTTGCATTTACATGATATAAATGACTCTCCAATTAATTTGAAATTATTAATGCAAAGACTTGTAGAAAAACCTTTGGAAAAGATGCGTAGAGCTATCAGACGATTATCGAATGTAAAACGAATGTGAATTTTGTGTGTGTGTAGTGAAAATAGCGCGCGTGTATTAATCAAATATATAATATATATATAAAACACACAAGACAATATATATAATGTACTCTCGTACACGTATATTTTTTATAATACGAACTTTTTAAATTATTTTTATTTTGGAGAAAATAACTGTACGAACTCGTATGCGCGTATCAGTACGAATATTATATTATATATAAATTGAATAAAAAAAATACTATTTTACTATATATAAATATATTAAACATTAATATATAAACATCTAAATAAAAAATTATATTTTAATATATGTGTAAAAATTCACTTTTTATGATATGATACAACTACCGCTCTTTTTTTCTTTGCGTTCTCTTTCCTCGCGTTCTTCCTCTATCTCTTTTGCACGTTTTCCACCTTTTGAACGTATAAGATCAATGATCTTTTGTTGAATTGGACTATCATATTCATATGCATAGTCCAGGGGAGTCCATCCCTCCCACTTCGTGTTCTTCTGCGTGCTCTTCTTATTAATGCTAGTAAGAGGCATATTAGTTAATAACAACTCAATCAACTTAGTATTCGTTCTGTTATGCTCTGCTGCTATATGTAATGCATTACATCCATCAATACGTGCAATATTAGGATCAGCTTCACCTTGTTCAATCAAATATTGAACTATTTGGAAATGTTCGCACTCTGCAGCCATTATTAAAGGTGTCTCTCCATTACTATTTGCAATATTAGGATCAGCTTCACCTTGTTCAATCAAATATTTAACTATTTGGAAATGTTCGTATCCTGCAGCTGTCATTAAAGGTGTCCATCCACCATCACCATTACTATTTTCACCGACTTGATTCACGTATTCTTTCAATGTCATATTATTATTATTACCATTACTACCATTCACATCATTATTACGCCCTGTAATCAATAATTTCACATCCTCAAAACGTCCTTTTTCACATGCACATACTATTGGCGTACCACCACTTGGAAATGCATTCTTATACACATCAGTCAATGTGTTTGTGTTAAGTGTTATACCATCTAGCAAAATGGAGAATAAATAATCAATAATGGCTTGGTCTGTAGCTGCTATTAAAGGTGTAAATTTATAACCCCAACTATCTTCACCTTCTTGATTCACGTATTCTTTCAATGTCATATTATTATTATTACCATTACTACCATTCACATCATGGCCTGTAATCAATACTTTCACATCCTCCAAACGTCCTTTTTCACATGCACATACTATTGGCGTACTTTCTGGAAATTCTGCATAATATTTAATCTTTAATTCCAATGCATCCACCTTCCTTTTACTTTCCATCACACCTGGTCGTTTCACTAAACCATCTTTCCCATTGATAACATTTTTTTTGCATCCATCTAACTCATCTAATCGTTCTTCATCATATTCATCTTCCTCATCTGCAGTTTTTCTAATTTCTTTTGTCAAATCTATTATTAAAAAATCACATTGTTGATACAATTCGTATTCATGATCAAATTGTGCAATAAATTCTTTGATCTTCGATTCTTTTATTTCAATTTCTTGTTGTATATGTTCAACTTCTGCTTTCATATTACGCGTATTATTGCCTGATACAATATCTTCTAATTGATCTTTAATATCTTTCATTTCGTTTTTAATAGATTTAATTTCTGCAACATTAGCATCTATTTTTGCTTGTTTAAAACGTTTATTTGCATCA
>JACLAC010009651.1_pt1 | contig 21036 bp, 21 predicted proteins | sample 8027881 | NCBI WGS metagenome assembly JACLAC01 (sample SAMN15725517, study PRJNA655200) | protist metagenome | isolation source: fluorescence activated cell sorting (FACS) single amplified genomes of... | place: Spain: Blaines Bay Microbial Observatory, Mediterranean Sea | collected 2016-01-19 | reverse complement strand
GAGACATCTGTTAAAGATGAAATCGTTTTTGCAATTTCACGTTTTGGAATCTCAAATTTAAGTAGGTTATGAACAACACTTTCAACATCTAAATCAAGTCTCGATTCTTTCTCTTGACCATCGATTACGAGGGTGATCTCACCTTTTACATTACTATCTTGGAATTGTCCTAAAAGCTCTTCAGCTGTTCCTCTGTATATACTCTCAAACTTTTTAGTAAGCTCCCTGCAAACAACAATTTGACTAGTGATTTTGTCTTTCATAAAACTTTCCAAGTCTTTAATTAATCTTTTGGGTGAGGTAAAGCAAACGGTTGTCATATTTGATTTAATCAGTTCAGACATAAAATCTGATCGTTCTTTTCCAGATTTTGGTATAAAGCCAACAAATCGAAAACTACTCAAGTCAAATCCTGATAAAGTTAACGCAACGATGACACTTGATGGGCCAGGAATAGACTCCATGTTTATATTATTACTGACTAATGTTGACACTAACTCAGAACCAGGATCAGCAATTAGAGGTGTTCCAGCATCGGATAACAAAGCAATATTTTTACCCTCGGTCAGTAGCTTTTGAATTTCTTCAATCTTATAGTGCTCATTACCGACGAAATAAGAATAGACAGGCTTTTTTATATTTAAATGGTTGAGTAATTTTACAACTCTTCGTGTATCTTCTCCGTAAATACAATCCACGTGCTGTAGTGTTTCTTTAAGTCTCGTTGATATATCAGATAGGTTTCCGATTGGTGTTGCACATATATATAGAGTGCTCAAGATTAAAAACTGTTTATTTGTGATAAAATTTCGTTAAAAATTTCTAACTCTTGAGTAAGTATGATCCTTACATACTTACCATCGGTCGAAATCCAGACATTAGTATCACCTATATAGAGAGTGCCACCTTCAAAGTCCTGCTGACTAGTAAATCTACTTTGATTATTAGCCCATAAAGAGTACGCAGCATAAATTTCATTAAGCTCTGTAGGGGTGTCTCCGGTTATTTTTACAGACATCATCAATTGTTGAGAAGAGTTAACATAGTCTTTCCATGCACCTCCTCCAATTCCAACTGCAGCTTGAACTGATGCCCCTCTTCCAATTGTATCCTGCAGAATATAAGGTAAATCTAACGCCCCAACTATTCCCTCTTTAATGAGTTCGTACCCATCTACTTGTAGATTTGCAATCTCGACAACTTCATATTGCTCACCTGAGAAATATTTTTCAGGTGAATAAACTTGTTCAGCTGTTGGTAATTGATATAGGGCTTCATTGAGAGCATCCATACCACCTTGTGTGTTAATCTGCTTACCTAATTGCCCTCCAAAGGAATAATACAATTCATTTGGAATATAGAAATAGGAAGGTAACTCAACTCTGCATGAAAAATTAGGTTGTTGTGAGTTCATTTCTGTTCTGTCATACTGATCAAGATTTGACTCCCATCGAGCTTGAACTAAATCTGCCTGGGCTTCCATGATTGACCTTCTGCCAGCATATGGTGAAAAATCATCGTTCTCTTTCATTTCTTCGTACCACCCCGCTAAATCTATTATCTGCCCTTGAAGTGTATGTGTTAACTCATGCACTAGTACACTCTGTTCCCATAAGTTAAACTTTTGCTGATTATTCTTAACAGGGATTCTTAACACTTTGTCGAGCAGATTATATGATCCCGAGGAAGCACATCGCTGATACTCAACAAGAAGGTTCTTCATTCCCTCTGGGGAGGCAGTACTGAGTCCCCACATATTTTCTGATAAGACAGCTCTCTCCCATTCTCCTTCTTCATAATCTTCTTCAAAGTTGTCAAGGTAAGATAACTCATTATATTCCTGATAGCCGTTGCCTGTATAAAGTTGAAACTTTGGATATTCTGTATAAGTTAAACCTGTTTTCTTTTCAACAAAAGTAATTAGAGCATCAAATTGTTCTTTCATTTGTGGCTTCATTTCAATTAACTCGATACCAAATTCATCTACTGCAAATACTTCTTGTTCTTTAATAGTTGTAGTTGTGCTACTTGTAGTTGAACTCGTAGTGGATGTTTCAGCAACTGGTGCTGGTAATGGAGTGGCATCTTCAGTAGTGCATGAGGTTATTAAAACAAATATTAGTAAACTTGTTAGTTTTTTGTTCATAGCTTATAAGATTACAACTATTCTTATATATTGAGATAAAAAAATTAGGGAGTTATTTTGATTAAAGAATTCAGAAATTTTATTAACAGAGGAAATGTTGTAGAGCTGGGAGTTGCATTTGTAATGGGTGCTTCATTTAAGTCTCTTGTTGACGTTTTTACTAAACGCCTTGTTGAACCTGTAATCGGATTATTAATAAATATGCCGAATTTAGATAATTTAGGTCTATTTGGTGACGTAGATCCCACCTCGGGATTAAGGGCAGGAAGTATGGGTGCATTTCTTGCAGAAGTTATAAACTATACAATTATTGCATTTGTTATGTTTCTTGTGATTAAAGCATATAATCATTTTGAAGACTTGGTTGTTGACGAGGAAAGTGAGTCAGTAGCATCAGAATCTAAAGAAGTGGTTTTGCTAAAAGAGATTCGTGATGGAATAAACAACTTACAAAAATAAGTAAAATTTACTTATGCGACAAAATAATTTAAAAAAATTATATCTCTACTCCAAAGAGCAGGAAACAAAAGTTAGAAGAGGGATTATTTATTCCATACTCAATAAGCTTTTTGATTTAGCTCCCCCTGTTCTCATTGGAATTGCGATAGATATAGTTGTTGAAGGGGCTGACTCGTTCCTTGGAAGTTTAGGAATTGAAGACAGAAGACAACAGCTTATAGTTTTAGCTTTTTTAACTTTTGTAATCTGGGCGCTCGAATCAACTTTTGATTATTTCGCTGCAGTAACATGGAGAAATATTTCACAAGATGTGGAGCATAGTTTAAGAACAGACACTTTTGATAATGTACTTGGTTTGGATCTACAATATTTCGAGAACAAATCATCCGGAAGATTGATGGCCGTCCTAAATGATGATGTAAACCAACTAGAAAAATTTCTTGATACTGGAGCCAATAAGCTACTACAAACTATGACGACTGTGATTGTGATTGGAGGAACATTCCTTTACATTTCTCCACTGATTGCGATCTTTGCATTCATACCAATACCTGTAATTATTTTTGGTTCTTTTAAATTTACTAAAACAATAGCTACTAGATATACACGTATAAGAAATGGTATCGAGACCCTAAATGCAAATCTCTCAAACTCTCTTTCTGGAATACTTACAGTAAAAAGCTTCAATAGAGAAAAAAGAGAATTTGAGCGTATACTCACATCTTCAAATGAAGTTAAGAGTGCGAATTATCATGCCATTAAACTTTCTGCAGCTTTTATACCGATAATACGGATAGCTATATTATTTGGATTTACAGCCACATTATTAATAGGTGGATTTATGGCATTAGATGGAGAGATAAATGTCGCCATGTACTCAGTATTACTATTCATAACCCAGAGACTTCTTTGGCCGCTTACCGAACTCGGAGATACATTTGATACATACCAACGAGCTATGGCATCATTCAAACGGATTAATGCATTAAAAGATACTCAACCTGAAATTAAAGATGGAACAGTTGAAAGTATGGGGATTAATAACTCGATTGTCCTTGAAAAAGTTAACTTTTCTTATGTAGAAAACTTTCCAGTTCTAAACAATGTTTCTTTGGAAATAGAAAAAGGTTCAACAACAGCCATCGTAGGAAGTACCGGTTCTGGAAAATCAACTTTGATAAAGCTGTTGCTGAGACTTTATGATGTTGAATCTGGAAAAATTATCTTTGATGAAGAAAATATACAAGACTTAAACATACATAGCTTAAGAAAGAATATTGGATTGGTCAGTCAAGATATCTTTCTGTTTGAAGGAACAGTATTTGAGAATATTGCATATGGAAATCTTGATGCCACCGAAACCGAAATATGGAATGCTGCAAAACTTTCTGAATCAGACGAGTTTATAAATCTTCTACCGAATCAAAAAGATACGATTGTTGGTGAGCGAGGACAGAAACTCTCTGGCGGGCAAAGACAAAGAATTTCTATTGCCAGAGCCATATTAAAAAATCCAGAAATACTCATTCTTGATGAAGCAACTTCAGCAGTAGACAACGAAACTGAGGCCGCAATCCAAAGGTCTTTAGACACTCTTAAAGAAGGACGGACTGTAATTGCTATTGCTCATAGGCTCTCAACAATTCGAAATGCTGATGTAATTTATGTTTTAGAAAAGGGTGAGATTGTTGAGAGTGGTAGCCATGATGAATTAGTTAAATTAAAGAAAGTTTATGCAAACCTTTGGGATGTACAAACCGGTAATAAAATTAATTCAAAACTTTAGAGGAAATATACTCACCAATAGCAAGTGAGGCAGTGGCTGCTGGACTTGGAGCATTTAGTACATGAAGTGACTTATTACCCTCTTCAAATAGAAAATCATCCAGTAATTCTCCATTTTCTGAAACAGCTTGTGCGCGAACTCCGGCTGGTCTTTTAACCAAATCTTCAGATTTAATGTCTGGAATCAAACGATTTACTTCTTTAACAAAAGCTGATTTGTTTAAAGATCTGTACATTTCGTCCAATCCTGTTTTGATATATTTTCTACCAAGTTTGACCATTCCCTTATATGAAATGGTCTCTAGTGTTTGTGATAAGTTAAATTTAGACCAGGTATATCCCTCTCTTGCAAATGCAAGAACAGCATTTGGTCCAGCTTCTATTCTTCCATCGACTGTTTTTGTTAGATGTATTCCTAAAAATGGTAAATCAGGATCAGCTATCGGATAAATCATATTGTTTAGCATATGATTTTTTTGAGATCTAATCTCGTAATACTCTCCTCTAAATGGAATTATCTTAACTTTTGGATGTAAACCATCTAATTTGGCAACTTTATCAGAAAATAATCCAGCACAATTAATAAGGAAATCTGCCGTAAAGCTGTCTTTTTTACTACTTACTGTTTTCTGATCCTTGTTTTCAGTAATGCCCACAATTTCTTGAAAGTATTCAATTTCACCACCATTATCTTGAAATATGCCAGACATAGTTTGTGCAACACTTTTGTAATCTACCACTCCAGCTTGGGGTACAAATAGTCCCTGCAAGATCTTAGAGTTAGGTTCTTTATCTAAAACCTCAGTTTCTTGAAAAATTTTTACTCCACTCATTTCCAATAATTGAGATCTTTCATATAGAGACTCTATATTGTTCATATCTTGATCTACAACAATTTTTCCTTCAAGCCTATATGGAACATTATTGTCATTTAGGAATTCCAGCATGAGTTCTCTACCTCTAATGCATAAATTTGACTTGAATGAATTAGGTTTGTAGTAAATCCCGGAGTGCAAAACTCCTGAATTCCTTCCAGATTGATGTAAGGCTACAGATTTTTCTTTCTCCAGGATGAGAACTGTTTTATCAGCCTCTTGTAACTTTAGAGCCGTGGAAAGGCCAACGATGCCGCCACCGATAATAATATAGTCAAATTTTTTACTGCTTTTCACTTTGGTGGAGGTGCGGGGAGTCGAACCCCGGTCCTTTTAAGCTACCTAACAGCTTCTCCGAGCGCATCTGGTGTTAATACTTTTGAGAAAGACACCAGAGACATAATCTCAAAAGTTTTCTACCTTAATCTTAAAAGTTAATCGGTAGCTTAACTTAGCATCCCACATTTCGACGCCGATACCACCCGAGGTGGGAACCCCGATGGTCGACGAGTCGCATTAAGCGGCTAAAGCCAATTTAGGTTTGGCAGTTATATTGTTTTCCTACGTTTTTAACGAGGCCCTAGGTCCCTCGGCTCGCTACTGAGAGACTCACTTCAAAGTCGAAGCCAGTTCACCCCCATACAACTATTATGGTTATAAAGTTAGACTTAACCAAGGAAATTTATGAAAATACAAGGAAATGATTTTGCATTAACTTCTAAGTTAAATGTTCAACTTAATAGTAAAGACAACGATGGGCTTATATTTATACCCAAAAATGTTACGTTATTTTTAGAAATTGAAAACTATTTTGGAAAAATAATTATTAATGACCTGAAAATTGAAAAAAATCAGGATGAATTTTCTTTAACTAAAAAAGGTTTAGAAAGCTTAACTGCTTCATTAGATATAAAACTCCTCGACAGATACATCTATAAAATACTCAGTGATAAAAGTGGCATTGGACACAGTCCCTATAAATTTTTTATGAATCACGACTTTACTAGCTTTGAGAAAAGCAGAAGATTGACTGACCTTGATTGGGCAATGTTTGCATCATTATATGTCTTTGCTTGCAATGTTTTACCAGAGTCAGTCAAAGTACAACTCTCATTAGCTAAGGAACTTAGAATTTCAGAGGAAAATTTTAAACGGTTTCTTAAAAAGATTCCTAAAGCTATTTTTCTTAAACATGAAAACCTTGATTCACGAGGTGGAAATCTAACTTTTGAAGCAGAAGAGTTAATTGTTTCTAAACTTTCTAATGAAAATAAAGTATTGTTTGAAGAAAGTCCTTATTTAAAATTTTATTCGGGATCAGATTTAGCCTGAGGTCTCACCATTGAGATTAGCTTATTAACTTTAATCTTCCACATTTCTCTATCTTTGATTTGAGCATCATCCCAGCTCACATTATTTTCTCTATTATATGGATGACCCGTGTATCTATTAGATAATTTGTCAATATGTTGATTTGCAGAAATATCATCAATTACTTCCTCTACCTCTCCCCTTATTTCCCAGCTTGAGTACATTGCTTGAGGTTCAAAGATAACTAGCGAAATATTATTGTCACTTCGAATGTTATAAGTTTTCTGTCTTCCTTTTTCTGTATTAATAATTAAATTTTCGCCAAGATAATCAATCCACATCAAATGATTTTGAATTTCATTTGTGTTCAAATGTGTTGCCATAGCACAAAATGCATCTCCATCTATTGCTACTTTTAATTCATCTGGTAGTTGCATATTATTAATTTTAAGGCAAAAATATTAGATATGACATTTATTAATATTTTTAATTTTGAAAATTCTAGTGGATTATTGAAAAAAGAATATGAAAAAGGTATCAGGCGTGCTGGTCGCCTTTGGAAAATCCTGACCATCCAATCTCAAACACCTGAAATATTAGAAGATTCTATGAGATTATATGGCTCTACCATGTATGGAAATTCGAAAATAACAAGATTTGACAGAGAACTTCTAGCTGTTGTTACCTCAGTAGCAAATGAATGTGAATACTGAATACGATCACATTTATATGATCTCCGGTCGGAGACAAAAAACCAGCAACTTGTGGACGAGATAGCAGATAATTGGAAAAGTAGTTCTCTGAGCGAAGTTCAAACAGCTATGTGTTTATTCGCTGAAAAACTCACCTTGCAACCAGGCACTATCTCTAAATTGGATATTGAAACTCTTACAGAGTATGCACTAAGTGACAAAGAAATCTCAGAAATTGTCCAAATAGTTTCCTATTTTAATTACATTAATCGTGTTGCTGATGGATTAGGAGTCGAACCAGAGGAGTTCATAGACGAAAAAGGATACAAAATTAATTAATCGTATTTTGGGATTATTTTCGCTTAAAATTAGATAATGAACAATAGGTCCCAGTTATTAATACTATTTCTAGTTTTAACTGCAGTTTCAGTCTCTGCATTCTCATTTTTTTCAAATACGGATAGCGAAGTTGTTGTTGAGATAGAAGAACAGTCTGAAAATGAGATTCCCGCTGAAGAGATTACCATGACAACCCAGGCACAAAAAAAGTTTGATTACCCTGCAGAGAGTCTTCAAGAGTTTATTCAAAATATCTACGAACAGAATGTTTTAAATTGCGATGCAATGATTGAGCTTGCAAATTCAGATCCAGAGTGTTTAAAGAGTACTTATGAGGCAAATTTAATAATCCTTCAAGATAAAAAAATATTTCAAGATCACGCACAAAAAGCAAAAGAATATCTTGTTAGCGATGCTGATTCTTTAACTCAAAATGAAATTAATAAACTTCTAGATGTTGTTGAATATAACACCATGATTATAAATCTTGAACTTGAAACCTCTCTGATTAGTTCTCTATATGAAGAAAAAATGCAATCAAATATTAGGCGAACTGCAATTTTTGCTACTGAGGATGAACTTTTACAAGCACAAGTTATTTCATATAACTTTTTAAAAAGTGGTTGTATTAACAGGGGGCTCGTAAGCAGTGATGAAGATTGGATATACCCGAATGAAGTAAATTTGAAAGATGAAAATAAGATGAACTTCTCCTTAAAAATAGAATCTAACATTCCAATTGGTCCTGAATGTATGGGTAAATTAATAGCTTCGATACTTAATGACTCAAAGGGCTGGAAAAATGTTGTAGAAAAAGATTTTTCACTTGTTAATGAAGAGGATGCAGACTTTACTTTTATTTTCTCATCTCCAGAAAAAACGGATGAACTTTGTGCCCCATTAGAAACTAATGGAATTTACTCGTGTAGAAATGAAGAAGATATAATAATTAACTATTTTCGTTGGGAAAATGGTGCTGTTGATTTCGGCAGTGACATGAAAACATACAGACTTTACTTAATTAATCATGAGACAGGTCACATTTTAGATGCAGGTCATTCAGGATGTCCTAAAGAGGGAGCATTAGCCCCAGTAATGATGCAACAAAGTAAAACAACAGGTGAATGTGTGCCTTATGGTTGGCCATTGTACGAAATAGTAGATTTTAAGTATGGTTTTGACACCTCAGTGTCAGTGGAAGAAGATTAAGTTAGTTTGGTGCCAGCCTAAAACAACTAAATCGTATTTTAATTATGCACATTAATTATTTCTATGACAACAAGTTTTTTAGAAATCTACAGCATTAACAGACGGTGTAAAATCACCATTTAAGATTCTCACGACATTTTGAATTGTGTCCGATCCTGCCTTAAGTTGTGCCTCCCGGGTTGAAGCTCCCAGGTGTGGAAGGGTAATTGAGTCTGATTCAATTAATTGTGTTGTATATTCAGGAGGTTCTTGTTCATAGACATCTAAAGCAGCAGAAAATAGCTTTCCATTGTCTACTAGACGTAAAACTTCTGACTCATCAACGACTCCACCTCTTGATGTATTAATAATTATTGCATCCTGCTTCATTAGGGATAATTTTTCTTTTGAAATAAGATTTATGGTTTCTTTATTTTTAACGACATGAAGTGAAACTACATCAGATTTTTGTAAAAGCTCATCTAATTCCATTTTTGTTTCATTTTGTGTGGATTCATCAATATAGGGATCAAAAAAAACAATTTTCATTCCAAAACTCTGCATTCTTGAAGCTACCAGTCTTGCTACTCTCCCGAATCCGACAAAACCTAATGTTTTTTCATATAACTCGATACCAGTTAAGGCTGACCTGTCCCACTTTTTTTGCTTTAGAGAATTATTTCCTTTTATAAGGTTTCTCGCACTAGCAATTATCAAGCCCACTGTAAGCTCCGCTACAGAAATGATATTCGCTTCCGGAGAATTGGTTACATGAATGCCTCTCTTGGTTGCTTCAATAATATCTACATTGTCCAAACCAACGCCACATCTTGCAATAATTTTCAGATTGACTCCAGCATCAATTACTTCTTTATCCATAGAGGTTGCACTCCGAATGAAAACTAAATCTGCATCAGGAATCTGTTCAAGTAACATCTCTCTTTTGTTTTCATCAGATGATATATCTATGCAAGTACCCATTTTATTTAATTCTTGGATAGCAAGAGAATCTAGTTTGTCACAGATTAAAATTTTCATGTTGTTTCCATTAACTTATTTAATGCTAACTGATGTAATTCTTTAGAAGCGGAAGCTAGAACATAAACATTTTTTTGATTATCAACAAGTTCATTCCCATCCCAATCTGTAATAACTCCCCCAGCTCCTTCAACAATTTTAACTAAAGGTAAGTAATCATAGGGTGCAGATAATCGCTCAGCAACTAGGTCAAGATACCCACTAGCTAAAAGTCCGTAATTGTAACAATCGCTCCCAGTAGTCGTTACTTTTACCGAATCTTCAAGTGACTGATAGGCCTTCCATTTCTTCATACCAAATTCATGACTTGAGGTTGTAGCCATTAAGGCATTGTCTAATGTCTCCACAGACTGACAAGCTACTTTTGTACCATTTACAGTCGTTTGATTTTCACCAAAACAGATCCAGCGCTCTTTTAATGCAGGACAATCTATTACCCCAGCTATTAACGTTTCACCATTCTTTAACCCTAGAAGTGTGCCAAAATCATGTTTTCCAGCAATAAAGCTTCGAGTACCGTCAATAGGGTCAATAATCCAGGTAAAATCTGAGTCATTTTTTAGATCTTCAAATTCTTCGCCAACAATACTGTGGGTTGGAAATTTTTCTTGAATGCTTAATCTTATTAGTTTTTCAATTTCATGATCTGCATGCGTGACTGGGCTTTGGTCTCCTTTTAGAGAGAGATTTCTTGTTTCCCTAAAATAATTCAGGGCTATTGCCCCTGTTTTGTCGAGTAGCTCCTCTACAAATTTAATTAACTCTTCAAAGTTTAACTTGTCGTTCTTCAAATCTAGACTACTCCTAAATCTTGAAGTTTTGCTTGAAGTTGATTGTCACTAGGCTCGACTAAAAAAGTATCATCTGGGAATACTATTGTGGGTATTCGTCTAGCTCCATTTTGAAGTTCTTGAATATAAGCATTAGCTACTTCATCTTTATCGACATCTACAACATCAAAAGAAATATCCAGAGATTTCAATAAAGCCTCTGACCTTACACAATCTCCACACCAGTTGGTACTGTACATAATTATATTTTTCATGAATTTCCTGAGTTGAATGGGTCTGTCAGTAATGATAAAACACTACTTAACCTTTCTAAACTATCAAATACTGCTTCTAATTGGTTGATACTATCCAATGCTATGTCAAGCTTAGGCAGAATCGCACTTACTTCATCGATAACAACAAGGGCTTCGTTTAAATTATCAGATGCTATTTGGGCTTGCTGAAAAACAACAATTCCAAATATTCCAAAAAGTATAAGAATTACAACTTGTAGAAATAGTACAAGCTTTAACATGATTAACTTAAAGCAGTAATCTTTTCTTTTATAGTCTCTTTTGGTTGTACTCCAACAAAACGCTCTTTAACTTCGCCATCTTTTAGAATGACAACGGTAGGAACGCCCATTACCTGATTAGCTCCTGCAATTTCTGGAAATTGATCAACATCAAGCTTTACAAAGTTAACATTTTCAACTTCTGCTTCAAGTTCTTCTAAAATAGGACTTAGTACTTTGCAAGGGCCACACCATGTTGCGTGGAAGTCAATAACTACTGGCGTTTCAGAGTTTTGTAAGGCCGCATATTCTTCGGCATTTATATCTTTCATTTTTCTCCTTTGTGATGTAAACACATTGTATAAACATGACGTTTATACGGGTAACTTCATACACAGTTATTTTACAAACTATACTTATAAAATGAGTTCAATAGTTGTGTCACCTCATCATCTATCCTCAAAAGCAGGAAAGAATATCTTAGAAATTGGTGGTAATGCAGTTGATGCTGCAATTGCTGTAAATATTGTACAAGGTATAGTCGCTCCCGAAACATGTGGAATAGGTGGAGATTTATTTGCTCTCATTTGGAAAGACGGATTTAGTGAACCAGACTGTCTTGATGCTTCTGGTTATGCGGGCTCAAATGTTAACGGAGAAAAAATTACAAGTGATACTATTCCACTAAATCATCCAATGTCCGTAACCGTGCCTGGAGCGGTGGATGGATGGTTTAAACTCCATGAAAAGTTTGGCTCTTTAGAAATTTCAAAGATTTTTGAGACCGGTATTGAGATATGTCATGAAGGTTTTGAAATTAATCATGAACTAGCTAAAAGCTTAGAGACCCACCAAAGTGAACTTGGTGCTCAGCTATCTTCTGTAAGTTTTTATAAAAACTCTCTTCCATTGAGATCAGGTGAGCATGTAAGAAGAGTGAATCTTGGTAAGACTTTAGAACTAATCGCAAATGAAGGACCTGATATTTTCTATAGAGGAGAAATTGCTCAATCTATCTCTAAGGCTGTAGGTGGGAATCTTACACTTAAAGATTTAAATGATTACTCCTCACAGTGGATTAAGCCATTGCGGTTAAATATATTTGGCTATGATGGCTGGACTACTCCTCCTTCAACGCAAAGCTATTTAACTTTATCAACTCTAAAGGGTTACGAATTGTTGTCCGAAAAATATGATGAGTCTTTACATATGCTCGTCGAGAGTTATCGCATTTTTGCTGCTGATAGAGATAATCTTACTTATGACTACCAAGATGATATAGATGATTTTAAAGGTGTGAATCTCGATTACATTGAAGAAAAGATTGGACTTTATGATAACAATAAGTCACAGAGATTTTCTTTTCCAGAACCTAAGGGTGGTGGAACAGCCTACATGACTGTAAAGGACTCTGAGGGTTTAGGTATTTCATTAATACAGTCAAATTTTCATGGTATTGGAAGTCGAATTGGTGTAGATAGTTACGGATTCTTTCTTCATAATCGAGGCTGTGGGTTCAACTTAAAAAAAGGTCATCCTAACTACCTTCAAGCTGGTAAAAAACCATTGCATACCCTCTCTCCAACATTGTGGACAAAAGAAAATAAGTTAGAGCTAATACTTGGAACACGAGGTGGAAGATACCAGCCACAACTTCTTGCACAGATGATACTTCCTTATCTACAAAATAAAACTTCAATAAAAGAAACTATGAGTAAAGGGCGCTGGGCATTAAATGACTTTTTATCGGATACAGATTCTCACATAACCGCTGAAGGTGCATTTGATAAAGGCGATATTGAATATTTAAAGACTAGAGGACACAAAGTCACGCAAATCGAGGAAATTTTTGATAAAGCATACGGTCCAGTTTCTGCAATATATCAAGATAAAGATAATGTATGGTCAGGCGCTGAAGATATAAGAGTGGGGACAGAAGCCGTAGAAATTCTTTAGTAGTTTTTCATATCTTTCTTGTGCTGCTTTTCAGTGAGTTTCTTTCGTTTGTCATAATCTTTTCGGCCTTTACCTAAAGCAAGTTCAATTTTAATAAAACCGTTCTTTTCATAAACTTTCACGGCAACCAAAGTATTCCCCTTTATAGATGTAAGTCCAATGAGCCTTTTAATCTCTTTCTTATGTAGCAGTAATTTACGGGGTGCTTTTGAGTTATAGTCCAATTCGTTTGAAAATTTATATTGCTCAATATTCATTTCTCTGATTACAGCTTCTTCATTTTCTATGATCGCAAAAGCATCAACAATTGAAACACCGCCATTCCTAATACTTTTGGTCTCAGAACCAGTTAGTACGATTCCTGCCTCAAGATACTCAGTAAAATCATATGAGTTCCTGGCTTTTCTATTTTCTGCAAATATTTTCATATTAATTTAAAAAACAATAAGGATTCATTCTTCCCCTACTAGTCGGATCTAAATATGGAAGTGAACAAGATACAGAACTAGGATCTTTAAGTCTTACTTCGAAATGAAGGTGGGGTCCTGATGATCTACCAGTATTACCCACTTGACCGATAGTATCGCCAGTTATAACTGTTTGTCCGGGAGTAACATTAATTTTATTCATATGAAAATAAAGAGTTGTCATTCCTCCACCATGGTCTATAAAGACTGAATTTCCAGCAAGTCCGTAATATCTTGCAAGAATTACAACACCCCCTGCAGCTGCTTTAATAGGTGTACCAGTTCTTGCAGGAATATCTATTGCCCCATGAAAACTAGTAACACCTCTAAATCTTCTCCATTTGTAGCCACTAGATACATAACTTCCAGTGATAGGCCACGTTAATTCATCAGGAGCGGGTCCTCCAAGAGTACTAAGTCTTTCAATATCAGCTTGGATTGCATCTTCAAGTTTTTCAAGATCTGCATGTTCTTTATCTAAAAGTTCTAGTTGTTTATTAGCCTGAGCTAAGAGATTTTGTGCATTTTTTCTTTCAGACAAAACCTGTGATTTTTTTGATTCCACTTTTCTTTTTTCAGACTCTACAAGATTTTTACTATCCTCCACTTTATCTGCGTACTCTTCGGCTTCAATCGAGATCTCCGTTTTTCTCTCTTCTTCAATTTGGAGATTGTCAATGATCTCCTGTCTATCTGTTTCTCTATCGGTTAAAAAAGATGTTTGTGTTTGAGCAAGATTTTCGAGCACATTTAAAGTCTCTACTATTTTATAAGCTGAATCAACAATAGATGATGCATAACCTAAAGCAGCTAAAAAATCAGACAACTCTTCTAAATCAATGAACAGAGCTGTGCTAGGACTCATTACCCCATTGATGTATAAGGTTAATGCTTGTTCTTGAAGCCCCTCTCTGGCAGTATTGAGTTCAATCTGTGTTTCAAATAATTCATCTTTTACATTTGTGATTTCAGATTTTATTTTTCCAAGTTTTGTTTGCTCTTGTACAATATTTTGTTGAACTAGAGCTAAATTGTCTAGTGACGTATCATAACCAGCTAGGGCATCAGCTAATGCTTTTTCCGCAACTAAGAGTCTACTTTGTACTTCTGATAGCTCTCTATTAACTTGCCTCAAGGCAGAGTCATTTGAAATAATAGCTTTCTCTAAATCTGTTTTCTCACCTTCATACTGATTTATCTGATTTGCTACAGCCTGGAGTTGCTTTTCAACTTCTTCTAGGCGCTCTTCTGCGGTTATTGCATTTAAACTTTCTAAAGACAGTGTTTGAAATATGAAAACACCTACGAGTAGAAAAGTTATTAATTTCTTATTCATTAAGAGCTTTTCTTATGCCAACGTAGCTTGCAAATAGTCCAAAAATAATTGATGTAAGTATAAGACCGAGTGTGAGGTTAATTAAATACGTATCAGAAATTGTAATATCAAAAATACTTTCTGCGACTACTGAATCTTTAGAATACTGTATTAAACCCCAACCAAGACCTACGGCAATACTAGTTCCAAGTAGGGATTCAAATATAGCCTCAAAAATAAAAGGTAATCTGATATATGTTGAAGAAGCCCCAATTAATTTCATAACTTTAATTTCTTTCCTTTTTGCAAAAGCAGTAAGTCGTAGAGTATTAATAATTAAAATAAATGCGGCAAATGCTATTAATACAGCAAAAATTGTTGCCGCTAAAACTAAGGTGTTAGTGAGACTAAGGAGTCTTTCGATTGATTCACCCGATGCTCTAATCTCTTTAACTGCGGGGTTTCCTTCCATCCTTTCAATGATTAAGGTATAGTCAGATGGATTGTTTAAGTTGACCCGAAGAGATGAAGGTAATATTTCAAAATCAACTTCTTGCACTAGTTCGGGTTGATCTTTAAATAGAATCTTAAATTCTTCTGTAGCTTCATCTTTCGAAAAGTAGTCAACCATTCTTACTTCTGGATAGCTTTCAAGTGATTCCTGTAGCTGTTTATGCGCAGTCGTAGTCACCCTATCATCAAGAAAAATAACTACATGCACACCATTTTGCCATCTGGAAGTATTATTTTCGACTACAGCTCTTCCAGACAATGTTGTAAACACTAAAAAACTAGATACCAAAACTGCCAACACTGTTGCTATAAATAGAAGAGGGTTCCTTCTCATGTTTATGAACGTATTTTTAATTACATAAGATAACTTATTCATTAGAGTCCTTACACATAAGAGCCTTCTGTCTCGTCCCTAATAAGTTTGCCATCAGAAAGCTCTAACACTCTCTTCTTTCTTCTATTCACAATTGAGGAATCATGTGTCGCCATTAAAATTGTTGTCCCAGCTCTATTAATCTTTTCGAGTAAAGAGACTATCTGAATACTTAAATCTGGATCCAGGTTTCCTGTTGGCTCGTCACAAAGAAGCACTAAGGGATTACTTGCCAGAGCCCTTGCAATAGCAACTCTTGTTTGTTCTCCTCCAGAAAGCTGATAAGGAAATTTATAGGCGTTTTCTTGGAGCTCAACTAAGTCAATTAGAGTGCTTGTTTTAGCATCAATCTCATCAGCATCATATCCTAAAACTTCAAGCGCAAAACTAATATTTTCGAAAGTAGTTCTGTCTTCCAACAACTGAGGCTCTTGGGTAACTATACCTAATTTTCTTCTTAAAATTGGTATCTTCCATTTTGGAAGTGAGGATACCTCCATATCTACAACATCAATTATCCCCTTAGTTGGATACATGTCTCTGTATAAAAGTTTCAGAAAAGAAGATTTGCCGCTACCTGAATGTCCAATAAGATATACGAAATCACCTTCTTTTATTTCTGTTGAAATATTAGAAAGAGCGACACTTCCACCTTGGAATACTAGCGATACATTTTCTAACTTAATCATTTAATCCCTGTCTACGCCATTTTAGGTAATCTTTAATAAATATGTTAATCTCTCCATCTAAAACAGCTTGAATATTACCTACTTCTGTATTTGTTCTTGCATCTTTGACTTGCTGATAGGGTTGCATAACGTATGATCTTATTTGTCTTCCCCACCCTGCCTCAACTTGATCTCCTCTTATTGAATTCAGTTGCTGGATCTGATCCTCTTTTTCTTTAAGTGTAATTTTAGTTTTCAGCAACTCAAGCGCCCTCATCTTATTCTGTAATTGAGAACGCTCGGCTTGACAAGAAACGACTAATCCTGTTGGTATGTGCGTTATCCTTACAGCAGAATCTGTAGTGTTAACGTGTTGACCGCCAGCACCCGAGGCTCTATATACATCAATTCTTAGTTCATCATCCTTTATTTCAATTTCATCAGAATTTTCAATTAGAGGTATCACATCAACTCCGGCAAAACTTGTGTGTCTTCTTTTGTTACTATCAAAAGGACTTATACGTACAAGTCTGTGGACTCCTCTTTCACTTTCTAAAGTTGCGTATGCCCTGTATGAATTTACAGTAATTGAGACTGATTTAATACCGGCTTCTTCAGCATTTGAAAGCTCCTCAATTGTGTATTCCATATTATTGTCATCAAAATATCTTGTGTACATTCTATAAAGTATTTGAGCCCAATCATTTGCATCAACACCACCGGCACCAGCGTTGATTGAAATCATTGCATTCAAGTCATCATATTCCTCGCTATAAAATGACTCCTCTTCAAGTTCAATGAGTTTCTTTTCAAAGTTTTTAACTTGTTTTTGGATATCTTTTAATGCATCGTTGTCTTCTTTGCTAAGATTAAGTAATTCTTTTAAGTCAGCTAGTTCTGCTTCTAAATTCAAGAGAAGATTAAGAATTTTCTCATAGGCAGCGGCTTCTTTTGTAATTTCCTTAGCTTTGGTATTATCGGACCAGAAATTGGTATCCGCCATCTGACTATTAAGCTGTTCTAATTTTTTTTCTTTAACTTCAAAGTCAAAGATACTCCTTGGCAGAGGAAAGTCTTTCAACTAATCCTGCTATTGATGAAACTAATTCTTTGAACATAAATTAACCATGGCACATTTTTTATACTTCTTACCTGATCCACAGTGACATGGATCATTCCTTCCAATCTTACCAAAATCTTTTCTGTCTTTATTGTCTGAAGGAAGATTTGGTGTAGTAATTTTAGGATTTTGTTTGGTACTTACCTCTACTCCATCAAAATTAAGTAACAGCCTTACCACAGAAGATTTCACATTAAATATTAACTCTTCAAATAAATCATAACCTTCTTTTTGATACTCGACTAATGGATCTCTTTGGCCCATTGCTCTTAGCCCTATCCCAGATCTAAGGTAATCCATCTCACTCAAATGGTTTTTCCATGTTTGGTCAATAAACGACAAGGCTGCAGCCCTCGCAAGGTTCCAAAAATTAATACTGTCCTTTTGTTCATTTTTAATGAATAAAGTTTCAAGATTTTCATCAATATTTAAAGAGTCATCTATTTTTATGTTGAGTAACAATTCCTTCTTTTTATGTTCGCTTAAAAGTTCACTTAACTCCTCATCAACTAGGCTTTCAAATTGTTCAAGTGATTCATAAGTTTTTTTGTGTTGCTCTATATTTTGAGAAACAATGTCTTTTATATCTTGAAACCAATCCTGTAATAAATCTGATATATCATCTGAAGTTAGTAAATTTCTTCTCCATTTGTATATGACTTCTCTTTGCTGATTTAATACTTGGTCAAATTTAAGAACATTTTTCCTAATCTCAAAATTCAGAGATTCAACCTGAGCTTGAGCACGCTCTATACTTTTTGTAACCATGTTTTGTTCAATTCTCTCTTCGTCAGGTAAATTTAGTTTATCCATGATGGACTGAATTCTTTCTCCTTGAAATCTTCTCATTAAATCATCTTCTAAGCTTATATAAAATCTTGATTCCCCAGGATCGCCTTGTCTTCCTGACCTACCTCGTAATTGGTTGTCAATTCTACGAGACTCATGTCTTTCTGTTCCTAAAACATATAATCCTCCGAGGCTCAACACTCTGTTTTTTTCATCAATACTTTGTTTTTCATATTCATTTATTTTTGTTTGAATAAATTGATCATCGGAAAGTTTATTTTCATTTTTAGCTGATAACACAGCCATTTCTTCAGGGTTGCCACCAAGTTTGATGTCAACACCTCTACCGGCCATATTTGTTGCGACTGTAACCGCACCAAGACGTCCCGCCTGCGCAACTATAGATGCCTCCTGTTCATGATTTTTAGCATTTAACACCGAGTGCTTGATACCTTTGTTTGTTAAGGCTTTTGAAAGCTCTTCAGAAGACTCGACTGAAACTGTACCTAGCAAAATCGGTTGACCCTCTTTGTTCCTTTCATTAATGTCTTCAATCACAGCATTAATTTTTGCTTGCCTAGTTTTATACACTGCATCATGTTGATCATCTCTCGCAATAGGTACATTTGTCGGGATATCAACAACTTCCAAATTATAAATTTGTATAAGCTCATCTTCTTCCGTTTTAGCAGTACCCGTCATACCAGAAAGGTTTTCATACATTCTAAAGTAATTTTGATATGTTATTGATGCGAGTGTTTGATTTTCATCTTGGATCTGTAGACCTTCCTTGGCTTCTAGTGCTTGATGCAGACCATCTGAGTATCTTCTTCCCTCTAAAACTCTTCCAGTGAATTCATCTACAATTTTGAGTTGACCATCTTCAACAATGTAATCTACATCTTTTGCATAAATTGCCTTTGCTCTAAGTGAAGCTGTTAAGTAATGTATAAAATTTGTTTCTGTGTATTCATAAAGATTATTAATTCCGAGTTGTTGCTCTACTAACTCAATTCCAAGTTCAGTTGGATGGATTTGCTTCTTGCTCTCCTCAATTTCGTAATGAATATCTTCCTTCATGCCTTTGACCATTTTGGAAAATTGTATATACCATTTAGTTGACTCCTCAACGCGTCCAGAAATTATTAATGGTGTTCTTGCTTCGTCTACTAAGATTGAGTCCACCTCATCAATAACTGAATAAAAAAGATTACTTTGTGTTAGTTGCTCTTTTGTTTGAGCCATATTGTCTCTTAAGTAATCGAATCCAAATTCATTATTCGTTCCATAAGTTATATCTTTTCTGTATGCTGCTTTTTTATCTTCATATTCTTGATTAGCATAAATGAGTCCAACCTCAAGACCGAGGAAATTATAAATAGGAGTCATCCAGTCTGCATCTCTTTTTGCAAGATAATCATTTACAGTTACGACATGAACTCCTTTCCCATAAAGTGCCCTAAGTGCAATAGGAAGAGTTGAAACTAGAGTTTTACCTTCACCAGTTTTCATTTCAGCAATTTTATTTCTTAAAAGAACCATCCCTCCGAATAATTGAACATCATAATGCCTTTGACCTAATGTTCTTTTTGCAGCTTCTCGAGTTAGTGCGAACGCTTCCACTTCAAGTGAATAAACATCTTCATCTTTTAAACGTTTCTTAAGCTCATGAAATCGATTTTTAATATCTATATCAGTTAATTGTTCGAGCTCTTGTTCTTTAGAATTTATCTCTTCTACTTTTTTATTTAGCTCAGAGGAAAGTTTTCCACTTCCAACAGATAATACTTTTTTAAAAATACTCAAATTTAGCTGGTGCCATGCTCCCAGGAATCAAGGTAGTTAACTTGCTCTTCGGTGAGAATCTCTAATTCTCCACCCATGAGTCCTAGTTTTGTCGCTGCAATTTTTAAATCTACTTCGCTAGGCAGAGTATAAACTTTTGGCTCCAATTCTTTATAATTATCTTTAATCCATTCAGCCGCAAGTGCCTGATTTGCAAAAGACATATCCATTACAGAAGCAGGATGACCAGTTGCTGCCGCAAGGTTTACTAGTCTGCCCTCGGCTAAAATAAGTATTTCTTTTCCGTCATACTTATAACTCTCGACATGTTCCCTAACCCTATCAACTTGAGTACTATTTTCTTTTAAAGCTGCTAAATTTATTTCTACATCAAAGTGGCCTGCATTTGCAAGTGCAACTCCATCTTTCATGACATCAAAATGTTGCTTATCAAGGGCATGCATATTTCCTGTAACTGAGATAATCACATCTGCAATTTTTGCGGCATTAATGCTTGTCTTTACTTCATAACCATGCATTAAGGCCTCTAATGCCCTAACTGAATTGGGTTCGACTACAGTAACCTTTGCACCCATCCCATAAGCTCTTTCTGCGACTCCTTTTCCACAGTCACCAAAACCTATAACCACAACATTCAAACCAGCTATCAATAAATCAGTAGCTCTAACTACACCATCCATAGCACTTTGACCCGTACCAAATCTATTATCAAAAAGATGCTTTGTATCAGAATCATTAACAGCAACAACAGGAAATCTTAGCTTATTATTTTTTTCCATAGATTTTAATCTAATCACTCCGGTTGTAGTTTCTTCCATAGATCCCATGACTGGTAAATCTGCTCTATCTGTATGAAGCAATGAAACCAAATCAGCTCCATCGTCCATAGTGATGTCAGGTTTTGTGTCTAAA
>JACLAC010019642.1_pt1 | contig 21040 bp, 17 predicted proteins | sample 8027881 | NCBI WGS metagenome assembly JACLAC01 (sample SAMN15725517, study PRJNA655200) | protist metagenome | isolation source: fluorescence activated cell sorting (FACS) single amplified genomes of... | place: Spain: Blaines Bay Microbial Observatory, Mediterranean Sea | collected 2016-01-19 | reverse complement strand
TTGAAGTTTCCTTTTGTTAAAAGTGATAATTGTTTTTTTGAGGTTTCTACAGATTTTAGATCTTCAGGGTTGTAAACAATTAACGTAATCGTGTTTTTACCCTCTTTAAGTTGTTCAGAGAATATTGAAGAGTCTAGGGATACTTTTTTTGGTCTCCAATATTCTTCGATTACTATTTGGTCTTGATCTAAAGACGGTTGAATGAGGTTTCTGTTAACATTAGCGCACTCAACCCCATTAATTAATATTTTGGCTGAATAACGGTATTCATATTCAAGGTAACCTTTTACAACACTTAAAGGGTCTTCAAGAAGAAACTCTGTTTCAAACAGAAGATTAAGTTCTTGATTGGAATCAATCTCCTTCTTTTCGCCTCCTGCTGTTGACCATGGAATATCATTGTTGTTGTTGGCGTTTTTTGGTTGGAATTTATATTTCCAATGTTGCTCTTTGGGAATAATTATGCCGGTCTGAAGACTATAAAAGTGCCAATAGAAACTACTGATAATTATGACCATTAAGATCAAAAAGAGTGGTATTTTAAATTTGGAAAGCATTAATCAGTCTTTAACGTCCAAGTTCGTTTTGATTTATCGTTAATACCATTAGAGATAAAAGTTAGTTCTTCTAAAGTCTGATTTTCCCCATTATAAGTATAGGTATCAAGGACATCTCCTTGAGGATTAATTAGGGAGAGCGTTGTTTCCTTTAATTTAAGTTTTGGTAGATTTCCTATACTTAAATTTTGTGTTGCGAAGTTTTTAATAAAACGATCATATCGATTTACAATGTAAATACTACCCTGTCCGTTAAGTTTTGTTCCGATTGGAAAAACAAATTCTTTTTGGTTTTCCCCTGATTTGACAACTATTTTATAAAGCGACAGATCTATGAGGATATTATAATTATTAACGAGCTCAATCCAATCTCCAGTTTTATTCTCTTCATTTGACTTTATATGTACTTTAGAAAAACTTATAGTTGTGCCGTTCGAATTAAACGCCCCAAGATCCTTACCATTATCACCCTTTCCTATGGAGGTAGAATTATTTCTTAAATGAAAGTTATTTGCCCCAGCGTCAATAAACTTTGGATCCCCTTTATAGTTATTTTTTCCAACCAATACCTTGTTATGGACAATGGTATTGTTTACATCCATTTTAGAATACTTATCACCATAGGCATTTATTTTTTCGTTTTTTTCTAAAATTGTATTTCTTACGAAAGCCGCTCCTCCAACAAGGTAATCTTCTCTTTTTTTATAGGCATAAATACCATTAATGTTCTTAAAAATGGTATTGTTACTAATATATGCGACAGAACTATCTTTAATTGCTATCCCTGTTTTGTTTCTAACAATTAAGTTGTTTTTAATTTGAATATTTTTAATTGAGGCTCCATATTGTTCGGTCCCGATAGAGATAGCTTTATCTTTATTATTAAATAACATATTGTTTTCTATCAGAATATTGCTGCACGCATTTAAATCCACAGCATCATCAGGTGACCTCGTTACAAAATTGTTTCGGATGATCCCCTTATTCATTTGAATGTACTCTATTGCATCAGGTACATTTTCATAATGTGAGTTTTGGGTAATCGCTTCTCCACCGAACAACACCATGCCCTCTCCCTCTCCATTACTTATAAAAGTAGAGTTGTTCACCTTAACATTTCCATCTCCACTATAAACCAGTACCTTTCGGTCACTCCATCCATCACCCATAAATTTATCCTTAATCAAGATGGATGAGTTGTTTAAAGTTAAATTCGTTTTTTTAGAATTAACAGTACCTTCTTTTAAAATAACATGGTTGAAATAGGCTGAGTCTGAAGATTCGTAGAAGTAAATATAATCCCAAGCAGAAGCATTGTTGTTGGGCATAAAGACAACAGGCTCCATAGATGTTCCATTAGCCTTAAAATTTCCAAAACATTCTATGGTTGCATCTTGCTCGAGATGTACTTCTACACCGGCATTAATAGTCAATGTAACTCCTTTTTTTATGGTCGTTTTTTTTGATGCAACATATGGAGAGTTTTCTTTCGTAAGTGTTAAATCTTTCGAGATTGTTGTTGGTAAAGGACTTCCTTTTTTAAGGACCATTTTGTTCTTGGTATTAAAACCATCCGTATAAAATTTGCCATCAAAAGCTGTAACTTTCCAATAGTAATCGCCATCAGGAAGGTTTTCCTTTAGTGTAAAAAAGGTGTCAGTAATATTGGTAATGTAATTCGTTTTAGAACTGTCAGTTAATAAAAAATGTGAACCATAAGTGAGTATGTAACTTATTTTTTTTCCTTCGGGATGTATAGATTTATTCCATTTGAAAGTAACCTTGTTCGTTTGTACTTGATTAAACCTAAACACATTAAAACTATGTGGTTGCTTATTAAACTGATTTTTTAAATGGGTATAATGGTTGTTGAAGTACTTTTTTTCAGAATTAGCTCGTTTTATCCAATCTTCCTTGGACCCTAATTTATCTAAACTATCCAAAGGAACAATCTCCGATAATATTTGAGTAAGGCTGTCTATTCTTGGACTTAAAAACTCATCATTTAAATGTGACTTGTGTAACTCATCAATTCGTTTTTCAATATCCGCAAACATCGGTTTACATAAAATAGATCTCTCAACAAGAGGGTTGTCGGACTCCCATTCGCTGGATGTTCTATGATAAGTATAAGGCATCCAGTTGTAGTACGAAAGTGTTTTGTCCATGTCCCAAGGGATCATTTGCCATTTCCCTGTTTCGTACAAGTCGTGATACATATAGTAATTATGATAATAAGTACTACTGTTTGATAAAAACATGTTTAGAGCTAACATATTAATGAGTTTATCGTATTCAAATGTTTTCTGAATGTAGCTATGAAACTCACTGTCAGGAACGGTATTTAAATCCTCTATTAATTGAGTGAGATCATTATGATCACTATTTTTATTGGTTTTCTTTTCCCATTTTACATCAAACTCATCGAAAATACTTAGACAGGCTCCATCTTTGGTTCCTTTGTATAAGTTTCCTTTTGTTGATAGATTATTTCTTTTTAAGAAGTTTTTTCCCATATTTTCTACTTGGAGAAAAAGACCATAAAACTTACCATTTATAATAATTTTTGCATGCTCAGAATTAAAGCAAATCTGACCAGATTCTTTCATTAACTGACTGGATAAAAACTGGCGGATATAGGTTTTATCGGCATACTCAGCATTAAAGTTTAAGATTTCTGGAATATTATCAATGAGTAAAGAATCGAATTTTATCTTTAAAGATTTTTTAGGGTCTTCTCGTGAAGTATCACCACGGATCCTCATTTTAGCACTCCGCGTTTCTCCGTTATAGGTAATTTTAATAGGGATGTATCGGTTTTCTTTATAGTTTTGATGAATATCTGCAAACGCTTCTTGGTCACATTCAATAAAGTATTCTTTAACGGTCTTAGGTGCTGTAACATCTTTTTCAGAAGGTGCATTTCCACAAGAAATCAGCAAGAGAACTGAAGCGACTAAGGGAATCAGGAATTTATGAGACAAGAATTTAAATTTCATGAAGTTGATTTTCTTTTGATTTAAGAAGGAAAAGAGAGTTAAAAAAAGCAAAAAAATTAATTCCGGCCTGCACCTCCAATGTATCTTCCGTAAGCATTGATAACAGCACGATGCTTAAAAAAGCAAAGTAAATATTATTTTTATAAAACTCGAGCTTAATTAAAGGGTAAAATAGAAAAATTAAAAACAATACTATTCCTAAAGCGCCAAAACTTACACCATAAGCTAAAAACTGGTTGTGGGTTCTCAACCTATATTTTTCGCCTAAATTTGATTTAGAAGTGACATACTCTGCATCAAAAGAATCTTGAACATCTCCGGTTCCTACCCCGAATAATAGGTTCTTTTTGATGATCTGAATAGCCGTTTTCCAATATTCCAATTTCATAAACACAGAGTGTCCATTAACACTTCGGCCCTCTTTAGATGATTGGTATTCCCATAATATCTTAAAAATTCTTGTTCGAAAATAACCCATTTCTAAGTATTTATAATTCGGGACACCTCTTTCAATAGCTTCAACCTCTTCTGTAGTCAATTGATCAATGGCCGCCTGATCTTTTCGTAAACCTTTAGAGGAAACAAACCTGCGCAGAGTATAATAAAGTTGATTTCCTCTTAAATCAAGGCCTTTGTAGTCGATTGTACTTCTTAAGTTCCAGGCATCTGCAAATTCCTTATCAGCAACATGTCGTTCTATAAGATAACCATTTTCTCTAGAGTTGCTTTCCCTTGTCTTCTTATCGACTCTATACTTATTGCTTTTAGCCGTTAGCGGAAGTGCTTCAAGGGATTTTTCAAGGTTACAATTGTTATATTCAGAAACAGTAGTTGTTAAGAAATACCCCGAGCAGATTGCGAGTAATAAAATTAAGCTGATTGACGCATATTTTAGAGCTCCTTTTTTTGATTGGAGACTTAAGCTGATTAGCAAAAGTACTGTAGAGGCGGTAAAAATAATTAGTCCTGAAAATAGACTAAAAATCACAAACGATGCAATTAACCATAAAACGAGCAAAAGCCACATGGCTTTCTCCTTAAAATTTGCGGAATTGTAGAGAAAATAAACACCAATAAAGGCCGCCAAAGAAATTTCTAATCCAAATCGAATGTGAGAATTAAACCTTGAAAGATCGCGTAAGTCAAGAATTTCCTCATTTAGCCCACCGAGATAAACGAAAAGGCTCCAAAGTGTAGCAATTATTACTCCAGTAAGATAAACTTTTAAAAGAAAATGAAACTCCTTTTTTGTAATAGGACTGAGGCCAGACACATAAAAAGGAATAAAAAAGATGGGAAGTTTTCTTCTTAAATCATCTAGGGCAAACTCAAAATTGCTCGTATGAATGAGCCCCAAAACAGTAATTAAATAAATGGAACTAATAATTAAAGCTGTTTTGTTATTCCAAAAAGCAAGCAATTTTCCCTTGATGTTCCCATCAACGAGCCAAACAACGAGTAAACCAAATAAGCCTAACGACATTAAGGGTTTTGATACAGATAAACCTAAGGCAATACTTGACAAGCAAAGGATGAACCACCCTCTTGTACTAGAAAAAGTGCCTTTAATGTATAGCGCTAAACTCAATTAATTTTTAATGTTGTTTTTTAGTAGTCAGCGGGTTCTTGTTTATTTCTTCAGAAAGAGTTCTGTTTTTATAAATGTCACAAGCTGTATATATTGCTTGTCTAAACGAACTTTCTTCCGCTTTATTTTGTCCAGCTATTTCATAAGCAACTCCGTGGTCAGGAGATGTTCTGATAGCATTTAATCCAGCCGTAAAATTTGTTCCCGAACCAAAAGAAAGAGACTTAAAAGGAATCAGACCTTGGTCGTGATACATGGCTAAAATAGCGTCAAAATTTTTGTAATTACCAGAACCGAAGAAGCCATCAGCAGGGTAAGGACCAAACGCGTTGATGCCAATACTTTTGGCATTATCAATGGCAGGAATAATGATATTTTCTTCTTCCTTTCCGATCAATCCATTATCTCCAGCATGAGGATTTAACCCTAACACAGCTATTCTTGGGTTCGTTGAACAAAAGTCTTGAGCCAATGTTTTGTTTAAGATTTTAAGCTTTCCAAAAATGGTATCAGAAGTAAGTGTATTTGCAACTTTGCTGATTGGGATGTGATTTGTAGCTACACCAATTTTAATATTTTCTCCGACCATTAACATCAGTGATTCACCCTCAAATTTTTCGGATAAATACTCAGTATGTCCAGGGAAGTCAAATGTTTCCGACTGTATATTATCTTTGTTAATGGGAGCAGTAACCAAAGCATCAATATTTCCTTCAGCCAAATCTTTTGTCGCGGCTTCAAGAGATGTAAGGGCATATTTCCCTCCGTTTTCATTGGATTGTCCTAAGTTGATTTCAACATCTTCAGTCCAGCATTCAATTAAATTTGGCTTTTTTGAAACGGCATCTTTTGTGGCTTTAATTTTATTGAAACTAAAATCATTTATTTCGAGCGCTTTTCTATGAAATGACGAAACCTTTAATGATCCATAAACAATTGGAGTACAAATTTCCAACATACGTGCATCTCTGAACGTTTTAATGATAACCTCCATGCCGATACCGTTGATATCTCCTACACTAATTCCTACTTTTATCTTATTAGCCATCTTAATAGTTTTTTACAAAATCATAAAATAAACGAACACCAACACCAGTTCCGCCTTGAGACAAGTAGTTGATTGGCTTATGCAAAAATGCTGGTCCAGCAATATCTAAATGGATATAAGGGTAGTCTGTAAAGTTTTCTAAAAACTTTCCTGCCGTAATAGCTCCTCCAGCACCATTTCCAAGGTTCGTAATATCAGCTATAGAAGATTTTAATTGCTCATTGTATTCGTCCCAAAATGGAAATTCTACAATTCGTTCATAAACGTTATTTCCGCTTTCTTTCAGTTTAGACATGGTTTTTTCTTTCGCATTCCCCATTCCAACAACACCATAATGTCCAATTGCTCCTGCCGCCGCACCGGTGAGTGTAGCAACATCCATTACCAACTCAGGCTTGTATTGTTGCGCATAACTCAATGCATCTGCCATAATCATTCGTCCCTCAGCATCCGTATTTAATACCTCAACTGTTTTTTTATTGTGCATCGTAATAACATCTCCAGGAGCATAAGCGTCTCCACTTGGCCTATTATCTGTTGCAGGCACCAATCCAATTACATGAAAAGGTAAGTTGTTTTTAGAGATGGCATATAATCCGCCAATTACAGCTGCCGCACCACCCATATCACATTTCATAAAATCCATAGAGTTGGCAGTTGGTTTTAAACTTAAACCTCCAGTATCATAAACAACACCTTTACCAACAAGTACTATTGGTTTTTTATTCTTGGCATTTTTTGGCTTCCACTCCAATATCGAAAAGGTTGGAGGTTCAACACTTCCTTTATTCACAGCCAATAAACCTCCCATTTTAAGAGCTTCAATTTTTGTTTTATTTAAAACCTCCACTTTAAACCCAGCCTCTTTTCCAAGAGCCTTAATTTCTTTAGATATTTGAGTAGCAGTTAAATATGACTGTGGTTCATTTACCAAATCTTTAGCGTAGTTAGTCGCGTCAGCTGTATTTTTGATTTCATCAAGTTCAGCCGTTTTTATTTTTCCAAAAACCTTAATAGAATCTAAAGAGTTCGTTTTCTTATCAGAAAAATATTTCAGAAATTGATAGTTTGAAAGAGTGATTCCTTCAACAAATGATGCTGTTAAATCTGAATCAGAAACAACGGAAATCGATTTAAGCTTCGCTTTGTTAACTGTAGTTGTTAAAGCACTTCCAGCAATCCTCGCTTTTTCTGAAGATTTGTAGTCCATCTTTTTATCGATTAAAACGATATAAGCCATATGGGTTAATCGGTTGATTTCCACCTGTTTATTATCTGTTTTAAGTTCTTTTTTGATGTATGTTAATTCTTCTTTTGAAAACTCTTTTGTTGAAAGATCCTTATCCGAAGAGATTAAAAAAACTGCGTTATCTTTAGCTCCTAATTTGCTTGCCTTTTTTATTTCCATGCTTGATTTTTGTAGTATTTTTGAAGTAGCGAATTTAAGAATAATAACCAACAATCTAAATTGACCCAAATGGAAGTAGATTCATTACTAAAAAGAGCACTAAATCTAGAATTTTTAAGTGCCGAGGAAGGAGAGTTTTTGTTTCATAATGCTTCAACTGCAGAACTAATGTTTGCCGGGAACGAGCTAAAAAAGCAAAAAAAAGAGGGGAATAAGGTTACTTGGATTATTGATAGAAACTTAAACACGACTAATGTTTGTATAGCGAACTGTAAGTTTTGTAACTTTTTTAGAGTACCAGGACACGGAGAGGCTTATGTTACAACTATGGAGGAGTACAAAGTAAAAATTGAAGAAACTATAAAATATGGTGGAAATCAATTATTGCTTCAAGGGGGGCACCATCCAGATTTGGGATTAAAATTTTACGAAGATACTTTTAGAGGGATTAAATCGATGTTTCCGAGCATAAAATTACATTGCCTTGGACCACCAGAAATTGCCCATATTGCTAAGCTTGAAGGTTTATCTCATACGGAAGTATTGGTTGCTTTAAAGGAGGCGGGACTTGATTCTCTTCCTGGAGCTGGAGCAGAAATTCTTAATGACAGAGTAAGAAGGTTGATCTCAAAAGGGAAATGTTCCGGAAGAGAATGGTTAGATGTGATGAGAGCAGCTCATCAATTAGATATTACCACATCAGCTACGATGATGTTTGGGCATATTGAAACTGTAGCAGAAAGATTCGAACACTTGGTTGATATTCGTCAAGTTCAAAGTGAAAAGCCGGAGAATGCAAATGGATTTTTAGCATTTATTCCTTGGCCGTTTATGGATGATGGGACTTTACTGAAAAGAGTTAAAGGTGTTTCTAATAATGTTACTGATGATGAATACATTAGGATGATAGCCTTGAGTAGAATCATGCTTCCGAATGTTGAAAATATACAAGCTTCATGGTTAACAGTTGGTGAAAAGACTGCTCAAACTTGTTTGCATGCTGGAGCCAATGATTTTGGATCTATTATGATTGAGGAGAATGTTGTTTCTGCTGCAGGGGCACCCCATAGATTTACCGCTGATGGTATCCAAGAATCTATTAGAAAGGCTGGTTTTGAGCCTCAATTGAGAACTCAAAAATATGAAGATAGGGAGCTGCCAAAAGATATGGTACAACAAGTAATTAATTACTAGTATTGTGTGTAAATAGTAGAGTTCTTAAAAAACCGTAATTTTATTGGTTCTGTAATGTTTAAGAAAATACTCTCCATATTACTTTTATTGGTCGCCACCAATTCATTTGCCACTCATAATCGAGCAGGAGAAATTACATTTACCCACATTTCTGGTTTAACTTATGAAATCACAGTAATCACTTACACGGATGGAACAGTTCCTGTTCTTCCTAATGCTGCGGATCGACAAGAGTTGGAAATTTTATGGGGTGATGGAAGTGCTGTGGATTCCATTTCTCGAATAAATGGTGACGGAACGATGATTACGGCGAATATTAAAAAAAATATTTACGTCGGTTTACATACATACCCAACTCCCGCACCTTCTCCGTATATTATTAGTATCGAAGACCCGAACAGAAACCAAGGTATTATTAATGTTCCGAATTCGGTAAATATTGTTTTTTATTTGGAGTCAGAACTTTACATTAATCCTTTTATGGGAGTAAATAATTCTCCGGTGTTGAATAACCCGCCAATAGATAATGCTTGTGTTGGACATCGGTTTATTCATAATCCAGGAGCTGTAGATTTTGACGGGGATAGCTTGTATTATTCACTTCAAGAAAGTAAAAGAGGTGGAGGAGCTCCAATTGTAGGATATACATTTCCTTCAGCTTCGAGTTTTATTTCTGTCGACCCGTTAAATGGAGATTTAATTTGGGATGCTCCACAATTCATTGGGGAATACAACGTTGCAATTTTGATTGAGGAATTTAGAAATGGTCTGAAAATAGGGAGTGTTTTAAGGGATATTCAAATAACCGTAGTCGTAGATTGCCCTCCACCCCCTATAATTTCTGGAGTTACAGATACGTGTATTATTGCAGGTGAAGTTTTAGCTTATGATTATGATGTGGTTGCTCCGGCAAATGTTTTTGTAAGTGCAACAGGAATTCCTTTCGATATGTTTGCTCCAGCATCTTTTCAACAAGTAAATGCTACTTCTGGAACTAAAGGTTCATTCTATTGGGATACCCGATGTAATCATGTTAGAAAAAACCCCTATTTTGTTTCTGTAAAAGCGGTTAATGATGATGATTATAGTTTGGCAGATTTTCATACAACAACGATTAAAGTAATTGGCCCGAAACCAGAAAATCTTTCGGCGACTGTAATTACAAACAATATTAATTTAACTTGGGAAAAAACAATCTGCAATCAAGTAACGGGGTATAAAGTTTACCGCAAGCTTGGAGCTTCTGGTTGGTCTCCTGGAGAATGTGAAACAGGAATACCAAACGGAATAGGTTTTCAACTCATTGCAACAACCACATCGATCAATGACACTACTTATAGCGACAATAATAATGGGGTCGGGCTGATTCCTGGAGAAGATTATTGTTATAGAGTTGTGGCTTGTTATCCTGACGGCGCCGAAAGTATTGCGTCAGACGAGGCTTGTGATCGCCTTAGAAAGGACGTCCCAATTATGACTAGAGTTTCGGTAGATTCTACATTTCAAGTAAATGGACAAGTTCATGTAGAGTGGTCGAAACCGACAGAACATGACACAACCCAATGGCAAGGACCATACAAATATTTGATTTATAGAGGAGAACAAAGTTCCAATACCATGATATTGATTGACTCCACCGCGACGATTAATGACACAGTCTATACTGATATTAGCGCTTTAAACACCTTAGATTTTCAATATCACTATAGGGTTGATATTTACAATTTAACTGGAGGAACTAGAGAGTTGATGGGGAAATCGGCAGTTGCTTCTTCTGTTTATCTTAATTTAATTCCTTCTGATAATCAGTTGACCTTGGTATGGAATGAATCTGTGCCCTGGACGAATACTCAATATGTAATTTATCGACAAAACCCTGCAACTTTGTTTTTCGACTCGCTCAACATCACTTCTAATACAAGTTATGTTGATACTGGTTTAGCTAATTTGAGTACTTATTGCTATAAAATAAAAAGTGTAGGAGCATACTCCCTTCCCGGAACGATTGACCCAATAGAAAATTTATCTCAAGAAATTTGTGGTCAGCCTATTGATAATGTTGTCCCTTGTGCGCCAAACTTGTGTATTGTCGTAAATTGTGAAAAGCAACAAAATGCGATGTCTTGGACAAAAAACATCCCTGACTGTGCGAATGATGTAGTAGAGTATAAAATTTATAAAAAAGACTCCATCGCGGGAGAATATGAGTTGCTAACAGTGATTCCGAACGGATCTGAATCAAGTTATATTTACGATAACGTTCCATCAATTGTTGGATGTTATGTGATCACAGGAATTGATTCGGTTGGAAATGAAAGTTTGTTTAGTGATTCGGTTTGTGTAGATAATCCAAACGGGGGATGCGAAGGAAATAGCGGGTGTGTTTCTAAATCCAATGAAACAAACGAGGAAGAATGCTATGTTTATCGATTGCCTAACGTTTTTAGCCCTGGAACTGATGATTTGAATGACTTTTTTCAACCCTTTCCGTATCGATTTGTTGAATCTGTAAATATGCAAATATTTAACCGTTGGGGAAATTTAGTTTATTGGACTTCGGACCCTAATATTATGTGGGATGGAAATGAAATGGAGAATGATAACCCTTGTAATGATGGAACATATTTTTACACTTGTACGGTTAATGAGGTTTGTCTTAACGGAATTCAGCCAAGAGAATTAAAAGGGTTTATAACCTTAATGAGGAACAAAGAATAAGCGAATTAGAAAATCAGTAAGTACATTATGTTTACAGGAATTATAGAAGAATTAGGAGAGGTTGTAAAAATTGAAAAAGAAGGTGAAAATGTTCATATTTCTGTAAAGAGTGGAATAACAAATGAGCTTAAAATAGATCAGAGTTTAGCGCATAACGGAGTTTGTTTAACAGTAATCGATATTGATGCTGATGTTTATACGGTAACAGCAATTAAAGAAACGTTAGAGAAATCTAATATTGGAGATTTAAATACTGGAAGCACGGTAAACCTAGAGAGAGCAATGTTGGCTAATGGACGTTTTGATGGGCATGTTGTTCAAGGGCATGTTGACCAAACAGCAACGTGTAAATCTGTTGAAGAGCAAGATGGAAGTTGGATGTTCACTTTCGAGTACGATCAAAAAAATGGAAATGTAACAGTAGAAAAAGGCTCCATAACTGTAAATGGAGTAAGCCTTACTGTTGTGAACTCTTTAGACAACCAATTTTCAGTTTGTATCATTCCTTACACTAAAGAACACACCACTTTTAATACGTTAAAAACAGGTGACAAAATCAATTTAGAGTTTGACATTGTTGGAAAGTATGTGGCTAGATTGTTAGGTAAATAAAACGATAATTGCTTCTCCCGAACAAATAGCAACGATGAGTAATAAAACCCTTTATTTAGAATCATATTCTATTAAAGAAGGGTTAGAAGTGTTAAGTGAAGTTATTGCTTTAAAATAACTTGATTACCCAAAAACTTCTTTAACCACTTCTCTTACTGCCAGTGATTTCCCCATAGTGTAATAGTGGATACAAGGAACTCCGTAGTCTAATAAGTCCTTAGATTGTTTAATTGCCCAATCAATTCCTACTTGTTTTACTGCGGCAGCATCAGGAGCAGCTTCAATAGCATCAACCAGTTCATCTGGTAAATCAATGTGGAAAAATTTAGGCAAAGCTAAAATCTGCTTTTTTGTAGAAATTGGCTTTATACCAGGAAGAATTGGAACGGTAATACCTTCTTTTCTACATAAATCAACGAAATCTTTAAATTTTTGATTGTCATAGAACAACTGAGTAACAATGTAATCTGCACCAGCTTCAATCTTTTTTTTTAAGAATTTTAAGTCGTTTTTCATGTTTGGAGCCTCAAAATGCTTTTCTGGATAACCAGCAACTCCAATACTAAAATCAGTAGGGTTGGCATTTTGTAAATCCTCATCCATATATTCACCGTTGTTCAATCCAACCACTTGTTTTACCAAGTCAACAGCATAATGGTGACCATCTTCTTCAGGAACAAAGGCCGCTTCAGTTTTAATAGGATCTCCTCTTAATGCTAAAACATTGTCTATTCCTAAAAAACTTAAATCGATTAAAGCATTTTCGGTCTCTTCTTTGGTAAACCCTCCACAAATAATATGGGGAATCGCATCTATTTTATATTTATTTACAATTGCTGCACAAATACCTACTGTTCCAGGTCTTTTTTTGATGGATATTTTTTCTAAATAACCTTTTTCACGCTTCTTGTAAACAAACTCTTCTCTATGGTAAGTTACATTAACGAATGATGGACCGAATTCCATTAACGGATCAATACCGTCATAAATTGACTGGATTCCCTTCCCTTTTAAGGGGGGAAGAATTTCCAATGAAAACAATGGTTTTTTCGCCTTTTTTAAGTGTTCTGTAACCTTCATAGTAGTGCTATATGTGTTCGTTCAAATAAAACTCCGTAAAATTTATCTACGAAAAACCACTCAAACTAACATTGATATTCCATTAATGGGCCTTTTTTGCCAAATTTAGTTTGCAAATGTAACACGTGAACACATCAAAACGAAATTATATTTCATCTAAATCATAAAATAATGCTGTTGTAACTGAACATTTAAAGAAGTAAGTTTGTGAACTTAATTAATGATGCTCTTTATTAGAACTAGTGAAACGGTTGAAAATAAAAGCAAGCATAATTATCCCCTAGAAAAAGGGGGTCTAATCATTTAGAGAAGTTAACAGAGATGAAGAACATTAGAAACTTTTGTATAATCGCACACATTGATCACGGGAAGAGTACGTTGGCAGATAGATTATTACAGACTACAGGAACAATATCAGATAGAGAATTGCAAGAGCAGACTTTAGATGATATGGATATTGAAAGAGAGAGAGGGATTACAATAAAAAGTCATGCAATACAAATGGAGTATCCTTATGAAGGAGAAAGATATATTATGAACTTAATTGACACTCCTGGTCACGTAGATTTTTCTTACGAAGTTTCTCGTTCTATTGCTTCTTGTGAAGGAGCGTTATTAATTGTTGATGCAACTCAAGGAATTCAGGCACAAACGATATCTAACCTTTATTTAGCTATTGAGAATGATTTAGAAATTATTCCAGTAATGAATAAAATGGATTTGCAAAGTGCAATGCCAGAAGAAGTTAAAGACCAAATTGTAGATTTAATTGGTTGTGATAGAGATGATATTTTATCTGCCAGTGGAAAAACTGGTTTAGGAGTTGAAGAAATTTTAAAAGCAGTTGTAGAAAGAGTTCCAGCACCAGTTGGAGATCCAGAAGCACCATTTCAGGCATTGATTTTTGATTCTGTATTTGATTCTTATAGAGGAATTAACGCTTATTTTAAAGTGTTAAATGGAGAGATTAAGAAAGGTGAAAAAGTAAAGTTTATTAATACAGATAAAGAATACTTTGCTGATGAGATAGGGACTTTGAAACTAAGCCAAGAACCTAAAAAGGTAATTAAAACGGGAGATGTTGGATATATTATTTCTGGAATTAAAGTAGCTAAGGAAGTTAAGGTTGGTGATACAATTACAACTGTTGCTAATCCGGCTGAGCCAATTCAAGGGTTTGAGGATGTAAAACCAATGGTTTTTGCTGGAATTTACCCTGTTGATACAGATGATTATGAAGAGTTAAGGGATGCAATGGAGAAATTGCAACTGAATGACGCTTCATTAACTTTTGAGCCAGAAAGTTCTGCTGCTTTAGGTTTTGGTTTTAGATGTGGATTCTTAGGAATGTTGCACATGGAAATTATCCAAGAGCGTTTAGAGCGAGAGTTTAATATGACTGTTATTACAACAGTGCCCAATGTTTCTTACCAAGCATTTTTAACGAGTGATAAAGAGACACCTATAGTTGTAAATAATCCTTTAGATTTTCCTGACCCAAGTACTATCCATAAAATGGAAGAGCCATACATTAAGGCTTCTATAATTACAAAAGCGGACTATGTTGGTCCAATTATGAGTTTGGCAATTGAAAAAAGAGGGGAGTTAACAAATCAGGTTTATTTAACTACGGATAGAGTAGAGTTGAATTTTAATGTTCCTTTAGCTGAGATAGTTTTTGATTTTTATGATCGTTTAAAATCTATTTCAAGAGGTTATGCGTCATTCGATTATCATCCAATAGGATTTAGAGAATCGCATTTGGTAAAAATGGATATCATGTTAAATGGTGATATGGTTGATGCTTTATCTGCTTTAGTTCATAAAGACAATGCTTATGACTTAGGAAAGAAGATCTGTAAGAAATTAAGAGAGTTAATTCCGAGACAGCAATTTGCCATTGCAATACAAGCTGCAATTGGAGCAAAAATTATCTCTAGAGAATCTTTATCTGCTTTACGTAAAGATGTTACCGCTAAATGTTATGGTGGAGATATCTCGCGTAAGCGTAAGCTTTTAGAAAAGCAAAAAGCTGGTAAGAAAAAGATGAAACAAATAGGAAGTGTTGAGGTTCCACCAAAAGCATTTATGGCAGTATTGAAGTTGAATGACTAATGCTTGAGAAAATTCTTTCTGAAGCTGATTTTAGCCAAGTTGTAAAAGCTAGAGGCGATGAGTTTGTTAGGATAGATTTATCCCAAACAAACGAAGCTTTAAAAAAGGTAAACACCAACAATTCTAAAGCGTTTTCTGAATATGTTGATCAGTTTTTAATTAACAATAAAGCTGAAATAGCTATTGGTGGTTACAATGAAGCTCGCAACATCTACAAGCGTAGCAAAAATTTTAATTCTAAAGAGTTAGACGAGCGTTTTATTCATTTAGGAATAGATTTGTGGACAAAAGCAGGAACACCTGTTTATGCGCCTTTAAATGGTCAAATCCATAGTTTTAAAAACAATTTAGGAGAAGGAAATTACGGTCCGACAATAATTTTAGAACACAAGCTACAAGATCATATATTTTATACGCTTTACGGTCATTTAACCGTTGAATCTTTAAAGGGCTTACAAGTTGGAACCGTGGTCAATTCTGGAGAAGCATTTGCGGCAATTGGTAATTATCCAGAAAATGGTGATTACCCTCCACATTTACACTTTCAAGTAATTCAAGATATGAAAGGAATGGTTGGCGATTTTCCTGGGGTAACTTCATTAGCGAAGCAAAAGGAAGATTTACAAAACTGTTTAGATCCTAATTTGATTTTGAAGCTTTAATTTATTACTTCCCAAAAAGGGCCTTAACCTCTGATTTACTTAATTCAATCAATGTAAACACGGCTAACAAAATTCCTAAAACACCTGAAATCGCATTAACAATTGCAACTACAAAAATGAAGTTGTAGTTTTTTTGTTCTTTTATATATTTAGAGGCAAGTAGAGCCAAAGTGCCAAGTGCAACACTAAAAATAGTACCAACGACACCAATAATAATAAAAATATATCCTGGATTAAATGGTTGGGAAACTTTAGAAAATTCATCTATATTGGTAAATACAGCTCCCATACCCGCGTAAAGCAAAAAGAATAAAGAGAGGCAAAGAGTTAAAATGCCTTTTATTAAGAAAAGAATTCTGAAAGTGTTGAGGTTTTTTGCTGGGTCATTCATAGTTATGAAAGTTAACTTTTATTTTTCAATTTGCCCCCACTCTGTCCAAGAACCATCGTAAACAGCAGTTTTGTTGGATAAAACAAGTTCTCCAGCTAGTAAAATAATGCATGCGGTTAGCCCTGATCCACAAGAGTAAATGAGCTCTTTATTTTCTGGGTTTATCGCAGAGAAAATGGCTTTTAGCTCTTCTTCTGATTTAAACTTTCCGTTTTGGATAACATCTCCAAAAGGAATGTTAGCAGAGTTCGGAATATTTCCACTTCTTAAGTCCGCTCGGGGTTCTGGAGCAGTTCCGTTAAATCTATCAGATGAACGCGCATCAATAACAAGCTTGTTTTTGTTGTTGAGATTAGACTTTATGAAATTAAAACCTTTAACATTTTCTGAATGGAATTCAGCTTTAAAATCTCCTAACTCGTGTTGTTGAGTTTGTTTTTTTTCAGTTGGAAAACCTTTTCCTTCCCAATCAGGCAAACCACCATTTAGCACAAAAACGTTTTGATGTCCCATAGTTCTAAACATCCACCAAACTCTTGGACTCGAGTATATTCCTAAATTATCATAAACAACAATGCTGCTTGAGCTATTGACTCCTAATTTTTGACATTCTAACTCAAATTGAGCTGCATTTGGGAGCATATTGGGTAAATCAGAACCCTTATCACTAAAATTGTTTTTAAGGTCGAAAAAACGAGCTCCTGGAATTTGCGTGTTATTGTCTACAGTTTTATTAGAAGTAATAGCGTTTTGACTGGCATCCAAGATTACAATATCTGGATTGTTGAGGTTATCAAATAACCATTGAGAAGAAACGATGGGTTTAGTCATTTTTATTATTTATTTCATAACAAACGCAGTTTACCAGCGCTTTATTTCCTAATAATTTAGGGTGCTGGAATTCTAACTGTTTCGTCATTTCTATTTTTTCCATAATCTTGATGGAGTTGAGATTAATAATAGGAGCAGTGGATTTGATATTCTCTAATTTTAGCTTTTCAAAAGCATATTTTAAACATCTTTTCGCTCCTTCTGTTGCAAAACCGTTTCCCCAATATTGTTTGTCTAGTCGCCATCCAATATCTACGCATGGAGCAAATTCAACATCATAATCTTGATCAGATAAACCGATAAAACCAATAAAAGTATTGTCACTTAGCCTGTCAACAGCAAAATAGCAATATCCTTTTTCAGCAAACATTGTTTGCATTCTTTCAATAAATTCTATGGTCTGTTTTGGTGTGGCAAAGGCAGGGAAAAACTTCATTACATCTTGATCTCCACTTATTGCAGTCATTAAAGGAATATCGGCATCAACCCAATTTCTAAACCCTAAACGTTCTGATTTAAAAAGGTAATTCATTTTACGGCCTTGAGTAAACTAAGTAAAAGCTGAGGTTCTAATCTTTTAGAATAGTTAGGGTCGACATGTTGGTACTGAATTTCTCCACCTTTTATTATAAACACAGCCGGTACAGGCAACACGTGGTGGTTTTGTCCAGTCCACCATTCTGTATCCATTCCATAACTGTCTTTGTATTTCTTGTAGAGTTCGTCGTTAATTTTCCATCCAATTCCAAAAGCATTTATTGCTTCTAAATTTTTGTCAGAAAAGAGCTTGTACCCCAATTCATTTGTTCTTGATCGTGTAGAATCGAGTTTTGAAAAGTCGTCAGGGGTAATTGCTATTAACTCAAAACCTAAACTATCGATTTGAGGTTTTACTTCAGTTAAGGCGGATAGGTGTCTGGTACAATACGGACACCAAGCACCTCTATAAAAAACAATAACTACTGGTTTTTGGCCAACATATTCCTTTAAATCAATATGCTGACCTTCTTTGTTAACCAAGTTAACACTTGGAACTTCTTCAGAGTTTTTGATGGGGCATATATCATACATCTCTTTTTGACTGTAAAGAGTTAAAGTGAGCGATAATGCTAAGAGGCTTGTTAAAATTTTCATTTTGATTCTAAATTATAAAGTTCAATTTCTGCTTTTGTCATCCAGTGTATGCTTTCTGCAGGGGAAGCCCTTAAAGTGTACCAGTAAAAAGCAGTATCCATTTTTATCTGATCGAAAAAGGTTAGAAATATTTCATGTTCTTTGGAGTCTCTTGGATATTCAATCCCTTCCTTTTTTCCATTTGACCAGGAGTGCACACCAACTTTAGCACCTTCAGCAATTGTTCTTTTATGACCCGAAATAAATAAATCGACTCCACCAGAAGCTATTTCTGAAGTGGATTCTAATTCTGTATTCATGTTCTTTTCATGTAAAAGAGCACAAGTTTTTACGTTCCATTCATCATTTGCTGAGCCCGGAACATTTCCGAAAACTACTGTTTTTATTGTTGGATTTTGGGTGGTAAACTTCTCAAATCGTTTATGAAAAGGTTTACCTAATACTCCATTTATATAAGCTTTCCCTTCTTTAAGTTCTATCGTTGGTTTTTCTCCAGATAATATTGCTCTATGCATTTCACAGCCTAGAAAAGAGATAGACACGAGAAATATTACTAGAAAATTCTTCACGAACTATTCTGTTGGTGGATTATTAGGATTAATAATTTTAACATTACTATCCTCTTGTTGCGTAGAATCATCAGTAATTACCTCTGAATCCGTAGTTTCTGTTTCTTCCTCAGCACCTAAAACAGTTTTTAAGTAGCCTATTTTAAAAGGGTTCTGACTTAGAATAATCACTAAAATAGAACAGATAATTATACTCAACAACACAACAGCAAAAGAGAGCATCTGAATGCTTTCTCCACCAGCTAAACCATATTGAATTGGAATGGATGCTAAAATTGCTGGAACAAGTCCTTTGGGAGCCATTATGGACATTATCCCTAAATCTTTAAATGACATTTTTGTCTTTACCAATAACTTTATAGAAAGTGGTCTGACCATAATTATTCCAACAACAATTAAAAGCGCTAAGGCATAAACACCAATACTTCCAAACTTCATACATATCCCAACATAAACAAAAAAGAAGGTAGACATGATAAATACGAGCTCACTGAAAAAGTCTTTTTCGTTAGCCAATAATTCTTTAGAAGGAAATAGAACTTTAAGCTTGGTATCTTGCAATAAATATGCGTTACCCAATGTTATTCCGAAAATTAAAACAGCAATACCTCCATTTAAACCTAAATACTCAGTAATTCCATAAATGATAAAAACCATTGCAAGGTTCATTACTTTGGAATTTTCTAAAACGCGGGTAAATTTTATAATAATTGACCAAGCAAAACCGCCTGCAAACCCAATTAAGAATGCGAATAAGAAGGATTGCCAAATCGCATTTAAAATGGAACTCAATTCAAATACTCCTTGTTTCATTGCTTGCAAAAGTGCCAATCCAATAACCAAACACAAAACATCACTTAAGGCTGACTCTAGCATTAAAGTCGTATAGCCTTTTTCATTCATCTTTAACTGTTTAATAATTGGGATAACAACAGCAGAAGAAGTTCCGGCTATAATAACACCAAAAAACACCGCACTCAAGGTGTCAATGTCCGGAAATGTCATTGCAACAAGGGTTCCAATGATGGCGCTAGCTAAAAAGTTAAAAAGGGTTAGCATGAATGCTGAACCTATAGATTTGAATAATTCTCCAATTTTTAGGTTAGTACCACTTTCGAATAAAATTAAAACCAAAGTGATGGAAGTGAAAATTGGCCCGACGGATCCAAAGTGACCCTCGTTTACAAATCCAAAAATTGGCCCGGCAATAATCCCTATAATCAGGAGAATTAATACATTAGGAATTTTTGTGAACTTAAATAGTCCATTAAAAAGGTGGGCTCCAAAAATGAGGAGACCAATCAAAATAATTATCAAGGGTACATTCATAAAACAAGTTTACGAAAATTAAACACGAACTCCAATCACCTTTCGGCTTTTGGTTTGTGGAAGCTTTTGTATCGCTATTCTTTGCATTCGAGTACCAATTACTCTTGGACTTTGTTTAGGATAGCTGCTCCATTTCTGTTGAGACCTTCATCGTCAATTAAATCTAAAACAACTCGATTCATATTTATTAAGTTTCCTTCTTTGGTTATCTCCATATTTTAAAACAAATGTTGCAGAAGGCAAAATGGCGCAGGGGATTAGAACTAGTAGTAATTAAGATGGTTTTTTGCATAGCTAAATTTAAGGAACTATTTCTCAATTTACGCCCACTCAGTCCAAGAATTATCATAAGCAGCAGTTTTTTTTGGGAAAATTAGTTCGCAAGCAATCAAAAAATACAGGCAGTTAATCCTGATCCACAAGAGAAAATAAGTTCTTTTTCTTCTGTTGTTAGCCGTGATTAATCTAATCAGGCAAACCACCATTTAAAACAGCAATATTTCGGTGTCCCATCGTTTTAAGCATCCACCAAACTCGTGGAGCGGAATAAATACCTAAACTGTCAAAAACAATAATCAAGATGTCGTTATTAATTCCAGGTTTTTGACATTCTAACTCAAATTGAGCAGTATTTGTGAGCATATTGGGTAAATCAGAACCCTAATTACTAAAGTTGTTTTTAAGGTCGAAAAAACGAGCTCTTGGAATTTGCGTGTTGCGGCCTAAATTTTTATCAGGAATAATAGCGTTTTAACTCGCATCCAAGACTATGACATCTGGATTATTGAGATTATCTAATAACCAT
>JACLAC010011905.1_pt1 | contig 21043 bp, 23 predicted proteins | sample 8027881 | NCBI WGS metagenome assembly JACLAC01 (sample SAMN15725517, study PRJNA655200) | protist metagenome | isolation source: fluorescence activated cell sorting (FACS) single amplified genomes of... | place: Spain: Blaines Bay Microbial Observatory, Mediterranean Sea | collected 2016-01-19 | reverse complement strand
TGCATGTCATGTTTAAACTCACTTTCCGCCGTAGTCCTTCTTTTTGGAGTAGGTGTCCTCCTTCTTCCAGTCCTTCCAGTCGTCACCGTAGTCCTTCCAGTCGCCGTCTGCGCCCATTTTGATGGAGTGCGTGTTTTTTGTTCTCTAAAGAATATTAAGATGAAAGCGGTTCGTTAGAGTTATAGATTGCACTAATACTTTCTAGTACCAGTTGCCGAAGTGTAAGTGTTGTAGAACAGTTGTTGATGTTAAGTTCTTAACAGTCTGAACAAGTACTAGCTGATCTTTCCCTTAAAAGAGTGATCTAGCTAAGGAAGCCCCGATGGAAATCCAGTGTACTAGCTGAAGCCGAACCAAAGCTGTTTTAATGCAGTTGCTGTGTGCTCCGCCTAAAGCGAAAGACGCTGTTGGTGATGTGATGTAAAGCTAACGCTAAACGACTATCTACTGATAACTCCTGTGCGTAGGCTGTAAAACCTAACCCTGTGATTGCAGTGTTGATTAAAGAATCAAAGTCAATTTCCTTAAATAGTTATTGTTGTTGGTGCGACGTTTTTTGAAAAGTGAAAGCAGCCCGAGAGCGAAAATTTCTAAGGTGAAAAAGTAGTACAAATTTAGCGAAACTAAAGAACCCGGAAGCGAAAATAACGAATAAATAGTCCTCACATAAAAGTCAACATATTCATGATGATACAACATGATAATGAAATATGCGAAATCATGGAAGCAGGAGGCAAGGTACAGCTAAAGTCAGTACATCATGTTCATGCTCATGCAACGAAAAATTGAAACGTCAAAATCAAAGTCAACATCAACAACTACTACTAACTACATACATGCAAAAAAGTTGCGAAGAAGATATACAACAATTGATTCATCATGGCAGCTCATTTCAGTGTCTGTGTCTCTGATGCTATGTACAACGGTTAGACTCTACGTCTACTTCTACACTCAATGTTGCTTCTTCTAGTAAAATTTAAACAGAAACGGCTAAACAAGAAACGCTTTCGCTGTTTCCAAAAATGTAACATACTGGCCTCAGCCATTTAATGTGCACGGGAAGTGAATGTGTCACGCGCTCGTGATTCAAGTGCCTGTACCAAGGTAAAGTTGCCTCCGTTTGATGCGTATGCTTGATTAGACGATGGATTGGATTTAGACGGCGACTTCGACTTCTGCCCTACGTCTGCATCTGCACGTAATGCTCCGTGGCTCTGAGTATGAGAGTTAGACAGCGCCTCGTCCATCTGCTCAGCTTCGAGTAGGCCTAGACTTTGCCGTTGCTTTTCGTCAAACAATTTGGGTCTCTTCGACATCGTGAACATCTCACTTTCTCCAGGCTTATCAAAGATGATTTCGAACAGCGACCCATTTGGCTCCAGACTAAAATTGTAGGACTTGATTCTGGTCAATGCGCGGCGAATGCGTGCGACAGCATCCTCCACCGATATGTGCATCGTGTTGAACTGGCCACCACTACCTCTCCCTTTACCACCCCTACCGGCGCCCTTGCCCATGCCGTGTACATGACCGCCACGTCCTCTCCCTTTACCAGAACCAGATGCCTTGCCGCCGCTTCCCTTTGCTTTTCCCTTGCCTTTGTCAGTGCCACCACCAGCACCACTCACAGTCACACTGGCACCAGATGGCCTTTCACCGACACCGTTGCGAGGCAGTGTGCGAAACAACTTGCCTACCTCAGTCACTTGCAGTCCAGTCAGGTATTTTTTCGGAGGCCCGCGCTTTACATGCAACGGCTCCTGAAGCGCACCGTGCTGCCAGAAGCGCACCATGTTGCCATCAAATCGATGCTCCACGCGCGACGTCACGAGCGTTTTCGCGCCGCTAGAGAGCATTTGCAGTGCCTCTTTCATGCCTAGATTTTCCAAGTCGTTGTTCTTCACTTCGACAGGCTGCTGATCTTTCCCGACGGCGTCTATGGCGTCTGCCTCGGCGTTAAAGAGGACGCGAATTATAGACTTCGTCTCACTCCGCGTATGCTCATCAGCTGCAGGTGCTCCAGCCAGAGCCCTGATATCCATCAGCTGCATGTGCTCCAGCAGCAGGCCATCGTTCGCCTCCAGGATGCCGCCGTTTGTGCGGCGTTCTTCGTCCGACCCGTCCGCGCTGGTCGCGGTCACAAAGCGTTCCATCTGGAAGCCGAGAGTGTTGTAGTTCTGCATAACCGGGTCACTGTCACACAACCGTCCGCTTCCATCTGGACGCCGGTTGGGAGCTGGCTTCTTGAAGAGGACGAGCACGCTTTTTTTCTTTTTCGGAGAGGATTCTGCTTCCATCACGTCGGACTGCGATGCCGATGCTGTTACCCTATCCCTATCGCTATCGCCATCGGCATTTGCAGGCGACATCGGTTCTGGTAGGTCAACTTTCTGCACGAAGTAACGCTGAGAGTCTGCTTCATCCGAAGCCTTCGCCTTCGTATCAAGGCCCATACTAGCGAAGAGGTAAAGCGAACTGCCGCCCAATACGATGTCTATCCCGCTTGAATAGAGGTCGCGCTGCCGGCTGTAAGCGATGAGTGGCGCCACTTTCAGCGGATTGTGCGGAAACGCCACTGGCACAACATTCGCGTTGCGAAATTCATCTACAGCCAGAGCCACGCGTTTACCGTCGATATCTTCGTCAAATTGTAACAGGCCGCACCGATTCATGTGCTCTTCGAGCGTGGGCAGTATTTTGCCTTCTCCGCCAGAAAAATCCCTTTCATCAGCTGAGTAGAAGGGCACGCCGTTCATTCCGCCACTTAGTCGCGCAACCTTGGCGTTCAATTCCGCCTCAGTACGCGCGAGCCGCGGAACTCGTGCCTTTAAGTTTAACTGCTCATCTTCCTCATCCTCCAGCGAAAGCAAAATAGGAAAGTCCGGACGGCGCGGATCGTGCACGTAGAAGCCGAGGTCGACGACGCTCGCTCGGTCTCGTAGCGCGTGGAACACGTCATCATCTTTATCTTCAGACGCATATGCTGCTCTTTCGCCTACGCCACCATCAAGCGCATCTGCATCTGGATTCGCTGCACGTAGTCGTTGACCGATTCTGCTCTTATGCACCTTCACTTTCAGCTGTACCGCTTCAACGTCGTGCTTTGAACGAGACGAGTGACAAAGAGTCACAAAAGTAGTCAGAAGCTTCGCAAGAGCGAGCGTCATACTGATTGTCAGTCGAAGCCGCGACAGAGCACCAAGTGTCATACTCATAATGTGAAGGTTCCTGTTCCGTCCTGTTGGTGTCTGTCAATAAGTGCTCCTATCAAGCTATTTTAGTAATATTGCGCGACCTTACAAAAACGTTTTTTTACTGTTTTTGTTCTGCTAAACTTGAATTGTTGCTAATAATGTAGCTGCGTACTGACTCTGAGTCTGAGACTGCAAGAAAAAAAGTAACGTTATGAAGAAGTATACGGTCGCATTTTTTCAGTTTTAAATGGATAAAGGTTTAAGGACTAGGACTCAAAATCTTACTTCAACTTCTTGAAGATGAATCAAATGGTCGTCGAACAAGGCAAAGCAAAAAAAGCGCAAGTAGTGGAATCTCATTTACATCAGCAGCTAACGAAAGTGAAGACGAATTCCGTAGCTTTATGTATAAGTGTCAAACTGAATGAATCCAATATATGTCAACTTGCGCTGAGGACGCATGCGGGAGGAGGACTTGAACTGAAAGATATTGATAACTGATGTGAAAAAAAAAAAAGAGATAAATTGTTGGGCATGATGACTACACGAAAGTAAGTATACGAAAAGACAAGTGAAAAAAGATAAGCTTAACTTTCACAGGAACCGCACAAAATAAAACCACGAGGTTTATAGTAGACTCTTTAAGTAAGGGTTAAGTAAATAGATATTTCATCCAGTGCAATGTGTGCAAAAGGAAAAGTATCAGTATCAGAGAAACTATAGAAATACAGCAAGTCATAACGTCTATTTCATCCCAAGCTCATTAGTCGCCCGCCCAGACCTACACGGTATTGGTTTGATACTCAATTTAGTTTTATGGCCTCCCAGTTGATAACGAAGGGCGTAGTCTTCACAAAGCCCTTCGCGGGTACACGAGGTGCGCCCTGCTCAGTCCGGTTTGACCAACTCAGATATCTACGTCAGCCCCAGTTACTCCCGGCAGCTTTTCAGCCCATCCACAGCACCCTTCAAAAACCTCTCAGTAAGAGGAAAAAGTGCAGCTACGGATATCAGTATGTAACTTTAGCAAGTTGAGCAGATGAGTCTAATTCTCGGTTTAAAAACGGTTTGCTTGCTTTGATGGTCTTCCATTTTTATTTCATCTTCACACGTATTGTAAACGTAAGTTAGAAGATACACGTACAGATATTATCTATGGCTGAAAGTTATTCTATATTATATGTACTCGATTATGATAAACTAGTATAAAGTCTAGCTCCAGACTGCTTTGACAGGCGAGCCCTTTGTAGAGCGGCGATGTTCCTCGTGGTCACATTGAACCGATTTTGCAATTCAACGTCGACGGTGGTCCTTGCCTTTTTAAAGAAGCACAAAGACTCCTGAAAAACACCTTCTTCATATAAGTACGAATGTGCTATATTGTGTGCTATATTGAGTGCTTTTTCATATATTTTGTGACAGTTTTCCTCTTGTGCTCTCTTTGCGTGACCACCTTGTTCATTTGCATTGTCTTCTATCATTTTTCCAAAAATATAATCACCGGCATCGAAATCTTTACCCTTGAAGTACTTAGATTTCCGTGAAATTATAGTGTGATGATCAACTGGGGTGAAGGGATCTTCACTGTGAAGTTCGAGATCGTCTTCAGTTGTCCTACTAGTGCTCTCGCTCGCAGCGGCCGCTTTAGTATACACTATGCCTTTTAAATCACTTTCCAGATCATAAGAATCATTTTGATTATAAGAATCCGGATGGAAAAGTACCTCTTGTAGCGCCACATATGCATATTTTACAATATTTTGGTCTGATAATTCTGGAAGTTTTACATAATTTACAATATTTGGGTCTATTTTGTTCTTCGATGTCAATCCAAGTAAAGACCTAAGACCTCTCCCCCTCCTATTGAGTTTGAGCGCAGAACAGTCTTGTACAGTGCTTCTGCGATTGACGTGTGTGGCAAGAGATGCTGAATCGAACACATCCAGCACGGCACAATTCGCTGTAGCTGCAGCGATCAAAAGGACAGCCCGAAAGGTTGTTGGACGAACAGAAGATGCACTGTGTTGCGTACGGGCGCGGGTGGTTTGTAACAGCGCCATTTTGATGATGATGTGACGCGAAAGTTCGGGTTAAGTGTTACTCCTCGTTCTATGCTAGTGAATGCGACTAAGTCGTCTGGGTCAGATTCTGCAGAATAAAGTGTGTAACTCCCGATACTAGAAAGTGCAAAGTAGTCGCAAGTCAGGTCTCTCCTCGTTAAAAAAAAGTATGAGTCTAGCTCAAACGCGACGGAAAGTGATGAAAGCTGGTTGGATTGTTGTTTTACTCAAGCGCGAACTTTTTTGAAGTAAAGAAACGTAAAGGCTTAAAATTGATAGGGTGAAGCAGCCAGACTGTATGTTAAAAGTTAGTACATGGTCATGATGGATCATTAAATTATTTTGCCTATACTTCGGTATAACAGTGACAGTGTTTTGCTTTTGAGTTTGACAGACTTCGCATGAAGCTGAAGTAACAGAAAGAAGAAACTGTTTCAACTTCACCGCACCAGTGCGGTATACAAGAAACCGCACTAGTAGAACCACTTCACATTTGAAACAGAAAGAACTTGACCTGGAACTAAAAGTAGGCAGCAAGAAACGCAAAGCTGTTGTTCCTGTTGCTGTACTTAGTTACACTCATTGCTAAACATGGCAAAACATATAGCAAACTCAACATGAGTTTCAAGAATAAATATAATATGGAGCAATGTTGTATACGTCAGTCTATATTCGCATCCAGATTTTCCTCCTCTTACAACAGAAATCACAGACAACAAGTGCAGATTCATTTCTCTGAGAGAGAGAGAGAGAGAGAGAGAGAGAGAGAGAGAGAGAGACACAGACAGTCAGAGATTGAGATTATTAAGACTTGAACAGGAAAAGTCATGACGTTTTAGTAGAGTAGACGTCGTAGTGTATTCTGAATGTGTCTACTATGTGAGCGATGCTCCGGTACGGAAGCGAACGTAATAAAATTTAAAGAGGAGCATAGAGCAAGAAAATAAAGAGCTCTCATTTATGTATATTTAGTTGATGTTCATTCCGCGTTACAACATATTCATATCGACAGTCTCATATTCGAAACAGTTACAATGCGTGACACTTATATGTCAATTCAGCTAAGTATTTGAGCTTGACCGTCCAGAATAGCACCACACTCCTCACTTCCATCCGTAGCCACTTCCAGATCCAGATCACGACGTACTTCCCCCAGTCGGTCCGTAGCCACTTTATCCAGATCCATATCACACCGCGCATCCCTCATTCCGCAGCACCACGGCGCGCGCAGCATCCTCACTACATGTGCAGAACCTTCGTGAGCCACATGAACTTCATTGTGTAGAAGGTCGAGAACGCGTCCACCAGCGCGTCGTGCACCTGGAGCTTTATGTCCGTCTGCGTCTGCGTCTGTGCACTGCCAGCAGTAGTAGTACTACTACTTCTGGTTCTGAGGATGGGTAGTAGAAGTACCATTCGCGACAGTAGCTCTACTGGATGGCGATGTAGTTGTAGTTGCAGTCACTCACACCCCGAGCGCCGCCGCGAAGACGTCCTAGTCACTAGAGCTTGAATTCACGATGTATCTCCCCCGAGTGGTACGCCTTCACGTCAAACGCACCATCGAAAATATCCCGCCGCACATCATAGAAGTTGTTACTACGCGTTGTTGAGGAAGGGGCGCAAGGGAGAGTCACTATGCGACGTAGGTGCCGCGCTTGCGCATGTCCCAGACGTCTCGCATAAGAGCAGATGTTGATTTTGGATCACCTTTACCAGCATCGTCGATCGCACTTGAACTTGATCATTCAAACGCGCCTCCCGCTGCAGCTACTCCAGCTACTCTTACGCCAGCCACCGCTCCCCGGATGCTGAAGGTAGATCCATATGGCCTCGAAGATGCAGATGCAGATGCAGACGCAGCAAGCCCACGCTCACGCCTACCCGCTAGTTTTAAAGGCGTTCACTCGTCCAGCCCGCTCGGATAGAGGTCCCATAAAGTTTTCTGAAACACCAGCATGTCCGCTCCGTAGCTGTATAGCGGCAGCAGCTGTCCCTCGACTCGCTTCCCATACCCACCTTTGCTGCTCCGCCTACTAAGATTTTCAAGTCACGAAGTCCAAGAAGCGTTCCATCCCCTCTCTGAAGCTCACGCCTTCGCGCGCCATAACCGCCTCGGTGATGCCGGTGATGTTCTGGATCACATTGGGGATTTTTCGGAACTTCGGGCGCGTGTACACGCGGAAGGTGTCGACGACCTGCAGGGCCTGCGATGGTGTGTTGCACTTCACCCGCCGCACCTTGATTCACCCGATCTGCAGCAGCTCGTAGTAGCGGTAGTTGCCGTGGAGAAACTCCGTGTCGAACATCACGAATTCGTCGTGCAAGCTGTCCAGCGCCACGGTCTAGCCAATGCGGAGCTGCGCGTTCAGGTCGCGTCACCGCTCTTGGATTGTGGCCATGTCGAGCTGCTTATCAGTCTCTGTTTTGCCTATCTTCCTGTCAACAACTTCACCCTCGGAATCCACCCGAAAGTTAAGTTTTTTTAGGTCACCTGCGTGCCAACTGCGTCATCAGGCAGTTGCGCCTACTTATTCTCACGCTCTCGCTCACGCTTACGTTCATACTTTTCGTCATCCAGTTCCAGATTCCCGCTTTTCTGGTGGTGGTGATGGTGGTGGTGCCATCACATCGACGACCTATTGACCTCACTCTGGGGTCTAGCTTAGAACCATGGAAGGCGCTCGGATACGCGTCAGGTTGGGGCGCCTCCGTTACCGTCAGTTGCGCAGTGCGACCAGTGCGAGGACTGCACCTGCGAACGACAGGTAGAAGTTGGCACGTGTTCACCGATGCGCACACTTCTGACTTGCCGTCTGCGCTGACGTAGCTGACAAAGCAACCGTTGCCGAGGAAGAGGGACGCCGCACTTCGAGCGACCGGGAGCTCGAACTGGAACTCGACGACGACGAATATAATGACATGCGTTTGTGTACTTTTTTATAATTATATAATATTGCTATGGCCTTGGCTTTCGTATTCCTTCGTATTCGTTGTTATAGTTATCTATACTTTATAATTATACAGATATTCATTGAACTTAATGCCAATGAAGCAGGCGTCTGCATCGAAAATGTTGCACATAAGTTAATCCGCCACCACTATTTATTATACGAGCATAGATTCGCATGAGATAGAACGATTAGGATTAATACGATACGATAGACATACACGGATAGTACGAATATATGAATCGGTGAACGTGTAAATCATGCCCGATAGCGCAAGCGAGACAACTGTAACTGCTGAGTAGAGCATATCCATATTATATGTTCAGGTTCACTGCTTCAGCTTCAGTCTCAAATCACGTCTTCTCAATTCTTGAATTGATGTTCAGTTGTAGCGTAGACGTATTTCCTACGGGAAAAAAAACTGCTAGTGAGCACTGTAGCCAAAAAATCTTAGTTACAACTAGACTGCACTATGGTGAAGAGAAATAACTATAATCGCACTTTTACCCACTAAATCTCACTAAAAACTTGTATTCTACTGTTCCGACATAATCGGCTACGCCTTCCACTACCTTCGACTTCGTAATATCACGCTCACGGAAAAAAAATATTTTAATATGTTGTTGTTGAAGTTTAACAAGAAGACGACAGGAAAGTCGTCTGAAAAAATAACGGTCACACACTACACGTATTCACACACATTTTCACTTCAATAATGTACCTGCTATCAGCATGATCTTCAAGTTCAAGTGCACGAGCAAGACACTTCTACTACTACTTCCACCACTTAGACTTAGTTAAAAACTAGTCCTTGTTGTTAGTAACGATCATCTTACATTCACACTTAGTCGTTTAACCCCTCGTCCAACACCGGCACCTCAAGTGCGCGCCGCAGCACTTCCCGTGTCGGCAGCGGCGTGCCAAGCACGCTGCCCGACATCTGGTATCCCTTCGTCAGCATCGCAGCGTCCTTCTGCGCCTGAGGTGTCAACGCGCCCGACCCGACACCTGCGCCCTTCGCCGCTTCAGCCAAGTCCACCACACGCGACGAGTCGTCATCGTCGTCCGCACTACCACTCTTCATTGTCCCGCCCGCTCCACGTGGCGCCCCCAGCGCCGCCCAGAACGCGTCACTACTTCCTATCTAATTTCTTCTGCAGGCTTCGAATCCCAACCACCGCAGTCATTTCCAGGTCCACCTTTTTCTCGAGCGACCCGAGTTCACCCACCGCGTTCAGCACGTGTCCTTCCGCCAGGTTTACGCTCTCTCACGCGTCCTAGATCTTGCCACTCACCCTACTAGAGCAGCTTCTTGCCCGGCGTCATGTCGCGGCTGGTGAGGAGCTGCTGCACGCGCCGCACCGCCCCGATCACCTCGAGGTCGTTCGGCCGCACGGACACCGGTCACAGGCGCACGCGGTCGGCCCACTCGGGGTGGCGGAGAGGAGGAGGTTGTGCTTGCTTCACGCGCGCGCTCGTCTAGATGAAGGAGTTCGCACACGTCATGCCCTCGGGAATGATCCGCGGACAGAAGTAGAGCGTGAATTTCTGCTCCGCTCACTTGCGCTTGATGGCCTCCCCAGCGTTTTTCTGATGTTCATAAGCACCGTTGCCGATGGTGGGAAGTCAGCCATTTTATATTTTCTGTTGGGCTTCGGCGATGAGTCCCACCTTTACCCCATGCTCTATACGGTACTCTAGATTGGACCAGGCACCGTGCAAGGCTGTGGCTGCATCCATGAGAGCTGTGTAATGCTCTTGAGCGGTCGGCTACGCTTCAACAAGCGATTGTTTAACACTTTTATTCGATCAAGATCATTGCGCCCCATCTACGCCATAGTCCTGTGCGAAGTCGTTCACCAGCTCCTGCAGTCTGCGTGGCGGCAGTATCTCCGGCGCCACCCTCAGCTGCTTGTAGGTGTACTGCGCGAGTTCCGGCCCGTCGGAGTGCGGACGCCCTCTGTGCCGGCCTTACGCACTGCGCGCCTGCCCCATCATGTGGTGCTTCGGACTCCGCAGGCGCGTTTCCTCGTTCTTCGCGAAATCGAGCTCAGCCTTCAGTGCCGCGTCGAAGCGCAGCAGTGCGTCCCGAGTGTCCTAGTCCTCCAGCGCTGCGACGACGTGCAGCACGGCCTCCCGCCGCCCACGCTAGTCGGCTCACGGGAAGAGGTGCAGCGCCCCCTCGGCCATCTCCTTCACGTGTCACGCGAATCACTGCCCTTGCTTCGTGTGTGGCTGCGGGGGCCCGGCCGAGAGCTTGGCATGCAGTTTTGCGCCAACTGCGGAGGCTGCCTCTCTCCCGGCTTGGGCTTATTTGACGCCGTGTTCTTCATCTGCGGTACGATCAAGAGTGTCTCATCTCTCTTCGAATGCTTTCGCTTCAGCTTCAGCTTCTTGTTCCTCATCCTCTAACTTTTATTCAGCTACAGGCTGAGCTTGCTCTGCACTTGCAGCATCCTGCGTCATTTGTAATTCTTGTTCTGGACGACCGTCCTGGTCCTCATCATCTGGTGAAGCTGAAGTAGAAGTTTCAGTCGTGGATTCTGGTCCGTTAGGTGATTCTGTGCGACTCTCTTCTGCGTTATCCCCCGGTAAACCATTTATTTGCTACTCACCTGCACCAACTCCGTCAATCTTAGTGTCTGGATCTCAACTTTCATCAACACCACCAGGACCAGCGTCAGCTACTTGTTCATCTCTAACACCAACATCGCTTAGTGCATCGTCCTCACCTTCACTGCCACCTCGTCGAGACTTTTTTTCCCTGGTTCTACGTGATGTAGTGTCGAGTACGCGCCCACGATTCAAACTACCACGCAGTGCAACTTTACTTGCAGACGCCTTTTGTTTTTGAGCTACTGTGTTCGTCAACTCAATCATTGCTTGCGATTCACGTGCTTGTACATTTGGTGCTCGCCTTTTCCGGTACCGAATCATTATGGGTATCGGCCCAGGATCTACTGTCTTTCTCCAAAAAAAATATTTTCGCCTCGTTGTAATCGATCCTTAGTGAGCATCCTTGGCATCCTGAATCATTTTATTCCACTTGGCACCATCCCAGTCTGTGAACCCTCTAGGATCGTCTCAAGAAAGCTTGAAACCTGTTATCGTCTATTCTTCAAGTTGCCCCCTCTTTCCTTCCATAGTCATACTGCGTTCTAAATTATCTTTATCTTTTTTGTTCTTCTTCTTCTTCTTCGAGGACGACGCGCTACTTAATGAAACTGCCACTATCTACTCAATATTTCCGCTGCGGTGATTAATCTTTCAACCAAGCGGATCAATCAATGGCATATCCTTATGAACTTGAAGTTGCAGTTCGTGTTCCTGATAGTCTCAATTGTTTGTTTCAACGATGAGTCTAACGCGATCTTCGCCTTTGTGATGCTGATGATTTTCGCGCATCCAATCTCTGAAGTCCTTCATAGTTGTCCATGTATGCATGCGAGAGCCGTCTTGTGCGTGTCCGCCTTAAGTGTCATCATCGTGCTCGTCGCTGGATGCCAATAATGAGTTTAGCGTTTGCAGTACTTTTTTAGGCTGGCTTCAGTCTTTGCTGTCTATGAAAAATGCCGATTGAATCATATCACCCCTCTTCAACGAATGTTCAGTCATGTGTTCCTGTCAGTGCTTCAGGAGAACGTCGTTCTCTCAACCAACCAGCGTATTCGGTTGATTAGGCTTCGCTTCACGAACCCAGCCATCATCATCGAGTTTTGGAGCTCACGAGTGCAGTGGATGCAATTGATCATGGTCAAGGTCCGGCGCAAAATCTACAGTGACGACGTGTAGGTTTGTTGTTGCCATTCGTTACAACCGATCGCTCAACTAGTTTTCTGCTGCATCGTGCTCGTCATCATAATGTGCGTGTGACTCTTTTCAAGACTTACGTTTGCGCGTTCGTCTAGTTTGCTTAGTTTGGCGATTCAGTCATCAATCTCGTCTAAGTCAAGCAGCCTCCTCCTTTTTCTACTTTTGCTGCTATTTGTGGTAGGCCAATGCTTCTACTTACTTATCTCTCTCTAACTTCGCTTGCGTTTTGTGCGCCTCCCTCTCGTTGCGTTCTCGCTCAGCCACCGCCTTATCGCCCTATGCCTTTGCCACTTCATCAACCACGTTCAGTCACCCGTCTTCGCGCTGCTGCCCCAACCACAGAAACTGCTGAAACGCGCTGTACGCTTCACGCAGGTGCTTGTTGGCTCCGTGCTCGTCCTCCTGCACCTGTTTGTCCAGCTCCTATTCGAGCGCTCACTCCTCTCACTCGTTCAAAGTCGCCCTACCCTCTCACTGAGCCTTCGCGTGAAAACGCTTCTCTAGCTCGCCCCGCCGTTCCTCTCTATGCGCGTCAGCCGCCGTGCCAGTCCACGTATCCGCCGCAGCATTCAACAATTCAGCGTGCTCTCGGCGCGCCGCGTCTTGCTTCGCCCTACTACAGCGTTTGGCTCGACAGCGTCGCTTTACCCGCACTATTGTACCCACTCAACGACACGCCGCGCGGCCGCGAGGCCTGCCGCCCGCGGCCCTGCGCGAGCCCGCGCGGCTTTGGCTCATCGACGCGCATCATCGCGCGGAATCTGGCGGACACACGGCGGCGCTTTGATGGACTAGACGGCAAGTCGCCATCCTCGTCGTCGTTGTGAGCCTAGGAGTGAGCGCCCTATTTGGGTTGTGATAGTGTTGTCCTTGCTGTTCCTGTTGCAGCTTTTGAACCTGCTCCTTGCTGATTCTGCGGCTTTGCTTATTGAGCGGTGCTTCTGCTGGTGCTTGCAGGGTGAGCTTGAATCTAAGTTGTAGCTGGAGCGTGCCCTTGGTCTTGAGCATTCTGCACTCACCCTCCATGCGTGTGATCATGTCATGCTTATGTTCAAGCTCATTCTCCCGATTCAATTGGAGTCTAAGTGCCTTGATCACCTACACCACCATGCTGTACATTTAGTTGTTGCTCACCGTCATCAACGCCATTCACGCCATGCTTATCTGATCTTTCTCCGTGTTCACCATCATGCTCAAGTCCAACCAGGTGTGTCGGAGGTACACCACCACCATTGGGTGGATGCGGCACATGTTCTTGAGCAACCGTTACGGGCTCGACATCTGCTTTCCCGGAAGGGTGATGCTCTTCTTCAGCTTCACCTACATGCTAAGCATCATCACTGGCACCGCCTTCTCTTTCTACTTCCTTGGAATGCTCGTTATCTGTGGCTTACGTTGCTGCGGCTGCCATATCACGTTCTTCTACTTCTTCTCCACCTCCACCTTGTTCACCTTCACCTTTAGACTCGCCCGTGACACTGTCAACGCCCTCCGCGTTCACCTCCCCCTTCCCGTCAGCTGTTGCTTGCGCTGGCTTACTTCTTTTAAACTTTTGCTTTAGCTTTTCTAAAGGCGAACCCCGCATTCAGATTGAACCAGATTGCGTTGAGCCCGTCTCCGACGCGGACCGTATCTCGACCAGCGACGTTGGGCCACCAACACCACGCACTCCATCTACACCAGTAACTGTAGTATCTCACTCTCACTCTCTGTCTCCCTGGCCAATCTCCAGGGACGACTCGCCTAAGTCAAAGTCCGGCGAGTGCGCCGCCTCCAGCTCACTCGTCGCACGCCGTCCCCCCACGTCCATCTCTAGCAGATTCGAGTACAGCGCCCCGCACGATCCATCCCGGTTCATCGCCTCCAAATTTTTCGAAGAACCATTGCTGTCGTCCTATCACAACAACTCTCTGGAGTAGCCAGCGCCGCGCCGCAGCCCCCCCGCCATGAAGCTCAGCTGCTTACTAATTCTCGCCCACGGGCCAGAAGCAGTTGAAGATCGGCTAAGCGTTTTTACTAATTATCGGTAGTCTACTGCATGGTCAACGGATTAGCGGTCTGTCCCGTTCTCCGCAGCGACAGCAGGTGATTCATGTTATTAAACGGCGTCTCCAAACTTCATGCGCGGCCGCGGATCACTAAGGCGGAGCACATTCGCCCCGCAACTGGCCTACCCCCCCGCACACCCCAATCACGTGGTTGGCGTCGTCCGTCTGCACCTGGTGCCGTCATCACTCGCGCACCTCATTTAGTTATGCTGTTGTTTGTTTCATCAGCTCCCGCACGGTCTTGTCACTAGTTCCTTTTCCTATAGTTTCTGCTGCTCCTGATCTCATTCTTCTCCTCATCCGTCAAACCGACGGCGTTTTCGTCCTCCACGTCGTTATTCTCGCGCTCGTACGCTTCCTTCAACTTCTCGAAGAACCGCGCATCGTCGCGCGGCCAGGAGGCTTCGTAGTGCATAGCCGGCGTGAGCAGCGTGCCGAGCTCGGGGAGCCCGCGGGTGGGCTCGAGGAGGAAGATGCGGGTGAGGGCCTGAATGAGATTGTGATAAAATTTATGTAAGGAGCAGTTTTTCTTTTTTCTTACTATAAAGCTGCATTCTATAAATTCGCCAAAAGTTAGCCTCCATTAATTTTCATACCTGGATACGCTTTAACGTAAATTATCGCAGCTGGTAAGAAAAAATGTGCGATCGAAAAATTATCAGCGCTTTGTTGAATCTAAAAAATATTTTATCTTGATGATTTTTAATATTTATTTTATTGTTTATTAATCTTTATTTATACGTAAAACCATATACATTTACTGTTGGCATACTACCGATATAGATTGTAGCCATACATGATGAACTCTCTTGACTCTTTCAGACATGATCCTTTCCACTTTGTGTGCCTTTCTTCTTTGACGCTCTTGCTCATTGTTGACACATTCACAATCACATCAACGACTAACTCATTCACCTGCTCACCTCAAACAGTACACATAGTAACTCTGGTGTCCTAATATAATGTATGATGATAGTTTACTATAGTTCACTGGATTAACGTCTACTGAGAAGTCATTTGAGTTCATGAAGTGTTGTATGTCTACCTCGTCACGTGGGACTTCTTATAGGGGTTAACATTTACCATATTACGTGCCGGTATAAAGGTATAATTATTACATATAGTTTATAGTAGACGAGTAAAAATTATTATACTAAACGACCTGTAATCTCTAGTATCTCAGTCTAGCTCTAGTGCCTCCCCGCCTCTATGCGGTCGTCCCGCTCCCCCGCGTGGTACGTGAAGACGAGGTCGCCAAACGGCCCCGCGTTCGAGTCGTAGTTCGTGTTCGCGGCCTGCTCACTACCGTCTTAGATTATTCATCGCGTTCCGCGTGTAAATCGCCTTCAGACGCTTGCTGCCGTCATCCGTCCTTCTCTCACTACTCCGAGACGAGCTATCTACTAACAAGCCAACTCCCGCGGAATGCAGCTCGACGTGTCTACATCTTTAGGGGCGTCACCTTGTTTTCAGGCCGTGGCCGTGGCCTCGAAGCGTTGTTGCTCCCTCTTCTGGCTCGTGATCTCCCTGACCACTTCCTGCAGGTCTCTCTGCAGGCCTTCCAGCAAATCATTCTCACTATCGTAGTTCCTTCGAGTCACTACACGCTCAGATCGTGGGTGTCTTTTCGCACCACCATCGCTATCAGCTTCTCGTATTTGAACATCCGCTGCATTTCTCATCAGCAGAAGGGCATGGCGCCTCCTCCTTCTCCTTGCCCCTCGCCACCTCCACCTCCACCTCGACCCGACCTTCACACGTGGTCGATGAGCTCCCGCACGTCACTACCCTTTGTTATTGCCGCTGAAGCTCTTCATCTTCTGCACGTAGGAGTGGCACTTCCTCGCGTCATCAGCACTGAAACCTCCTTTAGTTGCGCTTCAACTTGTTATCCTCGTGCCGTGGTAGTCCGCAAGACTCGGCATGTTATCCGTGCCGCCCTTTATGAAGATGTAATTTAACAAATCGTTACTAGTAGTCTTTGAAATCGTCGTCCTCAGATCTTTTACTACTCCTTGTTCTTCAGAAAGCGCTTCATCCAAACCATCTGCACTTTCTTTCATCACTCAACACTCTATTCCTGCTTCTTCCGCGCCGCCACCTCCCAGCTGTCCAGACTCTGCCGCTCCTTGTCCTTATTACTACTTTCATTCAACCTATTTTCACTCGCGCGCCATGTTGCCCTCGGTCATCAGCGCCGTTCTGCGTTCCTCCTCTGCCAGCTTTCTGCTCCGAAACCGTCGCGCAAGTACCGACTGCTGCGCGTGTTCCTGCGCACTCCTGGTAAGTAAAGGTACTTCCCAGTGCTTATATCAAGACCTACTAATCCCCTCGCCCTCTTCACGCCCGGACAATCTCACTATCACAGCCGCTCGCAGTTCTGTCGCAGTCTGTCCTCTACAGCCGACACGCTACTAGACGTCGCGGTCTGTCCGCAGGAGAAGTGTGTCCGCCGTCACGGTTTCACTATCACACCTGGTCCTCGGCGTGCAGCTTGCCGAGCAGGTCTTCCTTCTGCTCCTCGCGCAGCTTCATCTCAGCTCACAGATTTCTCTGTGAGCCTCTTCCTCATATGATCTACTTGTCCAGCTACGGCTTGTGCTTGGCCCAAACCGACTCCAGTTCTTGCTTGCTGCCTGACTTGAGCTTCGCCCTTTCGTCCTCACTTAACTGCACACCATAATCATCCAATTGTTCAACTTTGTGAGTGCGTCCCAACGCCGTCAGCCGCCCGTTTCACGCCAAACTACTAATCGATCTCCCGCTGCTTGTGGCTTCACAGCTGCTTGAACAGCTCGCACGATGCACTTCATTGTCACTCCTTGGTGAGTTCATCGCGTTCCTCTCAGACACTCGGTGGGACGGCGTCGACCGGCAGTTCGTTCAACGCGTGGTCGATCAGAACGCCGGCCTGACCGGCTGCGCTGCTTCACAGCTCCAGCGCCGCTTGCTTGCGCATGGCCATGGATACACCACTGCCGCCTCCTTTGCCGCTGCCCTGGTCGCTCGCACCGAACTCGGACTGAAACTTTGACATTTATTGCATCAGGGGATCCTTTACCTTTTGCGTCATACCTGTCGCTACCGGCGCAGGGACAAAGAGAAGCGAAATAAATGATAACGGAAGCAGAAGCTTCGCCACCACTATACGCATCATCTTCATTTATTATTGATGATAATATGGTATACTCTTACTCTCAATACTCACTCTATCTATCTATATTTTATTTTTAACAAAAAAAACTGGTGCTGTTCTCTTTAGCTAAGATCGTTCTCCTAGTCCTCTACCTAAAAGGTACATATAACATATGCGGGCGTACCTTAGTACTTCAACACTTGATCTCACACTGACACTAGTACTAATACATCATTAAGTAGTCAATGTCAAGATTAACACTATAATTCTTCTACGAATTATCATAATCAAATTTATTATTTATCACGAATCTTTATTTGCAAATCTGCTTGAGTGTGATTGTGCTGATCATAAGTGAAAGCCTGCCTACGCGTGGCAATGTACTCGCGCTCTGTCGACCCATAAGATAGAGGTATGAAATAGTTGTCGACACTTCGATCGACGTCCCATAAAAAATGTGATGTTGGTGTCGTGTCTCAACACCGATAAAACGGCGGTACAACATTTACATTAGTAGTAAGTCAATCACAGTCGTTCATTTGTTATGTTCGATCTGCCACACGTGCAGTTTGAATTTGATGCTAAATGCTATTGACTAAAAAACTATCACACTGATCAAACACTAATAGGCTTTTGCGTATGCCTATCTACGAATGCTATGCAAGATGAAAAACTTCTGCTGGAGTCAGTGAACTTTACTTAATCGGTCCACCAGGATAAGCTAAGAGTAAGATTAGCGCATAAACATCATCATTCGATCTGGACTGACGCGCGTATCAGGATCCGCCGGCTGAAACATGCGATCTTGACTCAGTCGCACTGGCTCAATGGGGCGCAAGGCGACTGTGGGACGATCTTCACGAAGATTTGGCTGATATATAGTTTCTTCACGACGAGGTGAAGATGTAGAATGAGATCCAACGCTAAGTCCCTTACTCGGGGACGAAGTTTCTGTCCCACTGCTTGTACTCTGTCTAGTTGTGCCCGTATACGCATCCGCATACTCATTCGCAGCCGAAGAGTGTCCTCTCGTCGCCGTCGCGTCCACACACCAATAACTCCCTAAATTCGCACTTCCTCTTCCACGTGCACTCAAATGCGACTCGTCCAGCGCGAACAGCGGCGACATATCGCCCTCCAGCGCAGAGCGCGCGATCCGGCTCGCCACGCCGCCCACACCGCGGCGGAAATCGACCCAAGCCTCGTCCACGCTTTCGTTGACGCCGTCGAGGAAGTCATTAGAAGCACGCCGCCGTTCCCGCTGCGGGCACACCGCAGATGGCATCGCCGTAGCCTTCTCGTCTGAGTTTTGCGATTTCTGCGTCCTTGGCTGACTCGGATAGGGCGCTGATAGGCATCTTGCTTGAAGAATCGTCTACCTCCTCGTCAAGAACGTCATTCTCATTAAGATCAACGTCAAATCCGATGTCCGACAAGTCGATGGCGTTTAGCTTTAAGACTTAGAACTTTTCCTCATCCACGTCATCGTCCACGTCTGACACTTCATGACGCGCAGGCGCAAAGCGCACGCGCTTGTCACCAGCCGACGGCGTAGGTGCGACTGCAGGTGCAGGTACAACAGCAGGTGCGCGCGCGTGTTCGCCTTCGAGAAGTAGCAGTGACTTTTTCATCTCACTATTTTTTTCGGCCGCGCAGACGCAGTTCTTGCATGTAGCCGAGCTCACCTAGGTCCTCCTCATTCAGGTGCGCGAGGTTCGGGTCGCAACCGCGGCCTGAGTCGATATCTTACTGTACCTGTTACAGCTGCTCCTGTTCGTGTTCAAGTTCCAGCTGCTGTTGACTTTGTTTTTCCATTCTGTCCTCTTCTTCTACGCGTTTCGCTTTTTCCGACCGAAGTTACGCTAGCAGCGTATCCTTTTCACTCTCAAACAGCGGCGACGCGCACGCGCCAGCTTCACTTCCTCCTGCAGCGACCTCCGACCGCACAAGCTTCATGTCTTCCTGCAGCCCCAGAATGCAGAGAACCTCCACCGTGGCCGTCATACTGATAGTGATACTTTTGAATCGAACAATTTGTTGAAAATCAAAATGTATTTATCAAAAAAAATACGTAAACACCGACAACTCCAACTGTATTAAGTACAGTAGAACTACTACAATCGAGAGAAAGGCACAAAAAATTAAAAATGGAAACTAGGAGTTATTCTACTTGAGTTTTGAGTTTAGATTTTGACAAAAGAAAAAATATTGAGAAAAATAGCGGGACACTTGTTAAATATTCAAATACAGTCGCACAACGAAGCGTGGACCGAAAATTGTTTTTTTTTTGGAGTACTTATGATGTATAAGTATATGCGCTTGATCAGACTAAGCCGACGGTTGTTCTAGCGGCTCATTCACATTACTTACATTGACAATCTGACGTAGCAAAGACATTGTACTTAGAACACACCCGTAATATGCTTATGCAGCAAATAGTCAAATCCAACGAATCTCATAATTAAAAATCAAAAGGTCGTAAGTGAGAAGCAGTACAAGTCTCATAAGCATTAACAGTTTTCAAGCTCATATAATGACAAGTCTACTTCATCTCCATCCTATCTATGATCAATCTTATATTGTTGTTGTTTTTTTTCTCAAGACAAATATCGTCGATGCTGCTACCCATCCCATTTCTATCCCCACAACGAAAGTTTCATTGTAGCTTGAAATCGCCAAAACCATTTTCTACCTTACATAAGCCTGTTTTGGCTTATGCCGATGCCGTTTCTGGATCCAGTGCCATAACCTCGTCCGGAAGATTCTTGCTTCCAGTCCCAACTAAGTTATAATATTCACCGCTACCAGCAGCCCATTTTAGTTTACTTGATACGTACGACCGCGACCTGCGCAGTGCGTGTGCCTGCATATTCTATAGTAAAAGAAGAAAAGCAAGAGCAACGAGACAATAAAAAATAAAAAATCTCACATCATGATTCATGATACACGATATACGGTCACAATAATAATTGACATAATGATTCACATAAATAGCAAACAACAATGTTCAACAAGCAGTAAAAACAGTAAAAGCAGTTATAGCATGAAGACATCGTTTCTCATCCGTTTTTCGTTGTCTTGAGCCAAAGCATTAGATGCCCTGACTTTCTCCTCGATAGCATTGATATTCAGTTTTTTTTTTTTTTTTTAAATGATATAATTTAGAAGATGATACGATAGAACATGAAGTAGAAGATGATACGATAGAATTAGAACCACGTAGGTTTCGCTTCCTTAGCCTCACGTTGTACTTGTAGAGCTAAGTCAAGTGATGAGTGCATGGCATTTTCATGTCGAATGAATACAGTAACTGTGTACTAGATGTAAATGTAATCGTAATTGTAAACTCACCTAGCCGCTTGTGCTTGGGCCCTGCCCGGCCAGGGTTGTACCCGCCAGCCTTCGCCATATTTTTGCCGTTTCGATTAGAGTCAGACTACACTAGTTCCCGCCTATCTAAGAATCGTTATCGTACGTACGTTTTATTAAGTACGGCGCAGAGTATGAATTTTTTTTAAAGAATATTAGTCTATGTCGTATATCTATATGGGAGTGAAAGACCGAAACGGGCACAACGCACAAAACAAATACCGAAACACAACTACCACTGCTAATCACAACAATAACAACTACAGCATGCCCACTGAAATGCATTTAAACCTCAAACTTTAAGTAAAACATGAACACAAATGATGAGTGATTGATGCGATTTTTTCAGGTCATCTTATGCGAAGTCCGCTTCAGATATAGGAACTCTGTACACTTCATCTCTTTACACAAGGACTGAATCGTATGTTTGTCTGTCCTACTATTTCTATTTGTAACGGTAACAATGTACACA